>OHDA01001148.1_pt1 | contig 10750 bp, 8 predicted proteins | sample 1566881 | NCBI WGS metagenome assembly OHDA01 (sample SAMEA3879585, study PRJEB24766) | human gut metagenome | biome: human-associated habitat; feature: feces | place: USA | collected 1985/1987
TCCTTCAGTAAAAATTCTGCCATCGGCGAGCGACAGATATTACCGTGGCAAACAAACATAATACGATGAGTTCGCTTCATAATACCCCTCATTTCTACAAAGCAATGTCTTTATAACAAGCTTTTTATACTAACATCTTAAAAGCTCTTACTACCCAAAATAAAAATTATTTTAAGAAATAATCTGATTGCTTTTATTATACTAAAGGCTGATAAAATTGTGAAGTTAAACCTATAGCTTTCATTTATTCCCGCCCCCAGGCGCCGTCCCAGACGATGCAGTGGTAGTTTGCTTTATCCGTAGCTCCTTCGGTATTGAAACATAAAACAACTGAATTTTCATCTAACTGCAGTGCTTGCTTCAGTTCAGACAGACGCTCGTTCCGCAGCACTTCTGTAACCAGCCCCACCGTCGCAGCTCCGCTTTCACCGGCAACGATTTGCCTGTCGCCAGCCAGCGGATTTCCTAATACACGCATACCCTGGGCAGCGGTATAATCAGGACAGCTGATAAAGCCATCGCTGCAACGCCCCAGGATTTCCCAGGCAATACTGTTTGGCTCACCGCAGGCCAAGCCTGCCATGATCGTATCCAAGCTGCCAGTGACATTATGCAGCTGGCCGTCGTTTGCCGCCGCTGTCCGATACAGACAGTCGGCCTTGTCCGGTTCTAAAACAAAAGTCAATGGGCAGTCACTGCCATACACATTGGCAAAAAAGCCCTGCACAGCGGCGGCCATTGAACCTACGCCAGCCTGCAAAAAGATATGCGTTGGCTTGACTGGCATTTGTTCATAAGCTTCCAGTGCCATCGTCATATAGCCCTGCATGATCCACAAGGGTATTTGGGTATAATCTTCCCAAGCAGTATCCTGCACGATGATCCAGCCATTTTTCTGTGCCAAGTTACTGGTATAGCGCACTGTCTCGTCATAATTCATTTCAGTAAGCTCTGCCACTGCGCCTTCAGCACGAATATTAGCCAGCCGTTCCGCCGCCGACCCCTGCGGCATATAGACCACGGCCCTCTGACCAAGTCTATTAGCCGTCCAGGCAACTCCACGCCCATGATTGCCATCAGTAGTGGTAATAAAAGTTTTAGTACCGAAACATTTGCGAATCTCATCGGAGATCAGTCGCGAATACGGCAGCTTCTCAATATCTTCTTGCAATTCATCGGCGATATAACTGCCGATAGCAAAGCTGCCGCCTAAAACTTTGAAAGCATTGAGCCCAAAACGGTAAGCTTCATCTTTGACAAACAAATTCTTAATACCCAATTGACGGGCCAGTTTGTTCAGCTCTCTCAGCGGCGTAGGCTGATATTCAGGGAAGCTGCTGTGGAAACGCTGCACTCTGCGAGCCTGCTGTTCAGTAAAATATTCCAAAACAGCAGTTTTTTCCTGGCTGCGCTCACGCAGCGACCATTTAAACTTTGTTTGCTCCATAATTTCCTCCTTCTGCGCCTGCCATATAATAAAAAATGCCGCGACAGCAGAACTATCGCGGCAACATCATCAGTTGGTCAATATCAAATTCTGCTTGCATTAGTTCCTGCTGCGCCTACGGCTTGCAGTAAACAGTGCCTCACTTAGAACATTATGTCGCCGGGTTCGTAATCAACGGTCGTTTTGACAAAGGCCAATTCGTTGCAGTACGGATATTGCGGGCAATAGACACATTCTTTCCAAACCTTCTGCGGCAGCTTTTCTTTCGCAGTTTCAATGTAATCACATTTAGCAAAAAAGCCCGGCTGATACGTAAGAGTAAAAAACATCTTTACACCGCGTTCAATGCCTTCAGCTTCCAGCAGCTCTACCATTTTCCTGCCGATCCCCTGTGTTTTACGTTCAGGATCAACAGCCAGCGAACGAATCTCTGCCAGGCGGTCCCAGACAAAGTGCAGTGCGCCGCAGCCAATCACATGATTGTTCTCAACGGCCACCACGTAATCGCGCAGATTTTCGTAAATGGAATTACGCGAACGCGGCAGCATCAAGCCTTCGGTGGCATAATCATTGAGCAGTTTATGAAGTTTCTCTACATCGTCAAAAGTAGCAGAACGATAAATAATCATGGGCGCACTCCTTTCATTTTGTATTTTCTCAATAGTACCATTATTGAGTCATAAATACAATATATTTTTATAAATATGCTGCAATATCAGTCAGCTTATACATAATCTCATGTTCATGTCTAAAAAATAATATCATACAAAAATCCTGCTTGACCTGTAAGCAGGATTTTCGTTATTTTATAATATTTTCTGAATACGGCTGTAGACTCGCAGAGCATTACTATAGAAAAACGCTTCCTGATGTTCTTCCGGGATCAGCTGCCGCATGATTGCTATATAATCGGGAATATTGACGAGAGGCCAGTCGCTGCCGTACATTAATTTATCCCAGCGGTTCATGTAGCGCAGCCACATTCCCAGATAGTCGAAATAGCCCTGATTCTGCCTGTAAAAATGCGGTCCCGGTATGCCTTCCAGCAGCCCTGACAGATCGATCGCCACATTATCGTTTTTTGTAGCCACTTCTGTAGCGTCCAGCAGCCACGGATTGCCGCAATGGCAGATAACGAATTGCACATCCGGGAAATCAGCCGCAACCTCGTCTACAGTCAGCGGGTGCGCATAGCGCAGCTTGGCGGCAGGAGTTGCCGTATCGCCTGTATGTACTGCTACCGGTACCTTATACTGCCGGGCCAATTCAAAGAGCGGATAGTGCCGTTTATCATAAATATATACCGGCCGGTAGCCGGGATAAAATTTAATGCCCAGACAATGCGGCTCACTGAGATAATATTCAAATTCCTGCGCCGTCTTTTCTGCATTTTCCAAAGTAATATCTTCGCTTTTAACGCCCAGACAATACCCCATATTAGCCGGCTGGTTGTAATGCCGCTCATCAAAAGGGCCACTCAGGTTGATCAGACGCGGCGTACTTCCGCCATAACGGCTGGGAGCATCTTCCGAATTTCCCATCGCAACGGCAAAAACAATACTGTTATCCCTGCATATCTGCTGCCAGCAGGCCGCAGTATTAGCATGTCCGGCATTCTCTGCCACATCGTAAAACTTGTCTATATCATAATAATGCATATGCGCGTCAATGATTTTCATAAAATGCACCTTCTTTCATACATTTTTATTATAACACCTTTATTTAGCAGCAGTGCAGTAAAAAATTATTTTATTTACTTACGAAAAAATACCCCCGACCTACATCGGGGGTATTTCATTATCTGTTAATCTCTCAATTTTGCCTTATATTCTTCGCCAACTTTATCGACAACGTTTTTGATGACGGTATCGATCTCGGCATCAGTCAAAGTACGGTCATCAGCCTGGAAGGTCAGATTGAAGGCCATCGATTTACAGCCGTCAGCCACTTGCTTACCGGTATAAACGTCAAACACCTTCACATCGCTCAAAAGCTCGCCGGCATTAGCGCGGATCACGCCTTCCAATTCGCTCATGCTTACTTCCAGCGGTACAACGACAGCAATATCACGTGAAGTACCGGGGAATTTAGGCAGATGTTTATATTTGGGCACCTTAACAGCAGCAGCGACCAAAGGTTCAATACCCAGCTCCAGTACATAGGTCTCGCTGCTCAGATCAAAGTTAGCGGCAACCGTAGGATGCACTTCGCCGAAATACCCGATCAGTTCACCCTGATATTCGATCGCACAGCTCTTGCCCGGATGCAGATATGGCTGCGTTTCCGAAACCAGCCTGTAATCTGTAACCTGCAATTTTGCCAACAGCCCTTCGACAACGCCTTTCATATCATAGAAGTCCACATTGTCTTTACCTTCAGTCCAGTTCAGTACATTACGTTTACCGCTCATGGCAGCGCATAATACACGTTTTTCTACCGGGAATTCCGTTAAAGGCAGTGCTTGAGGCAGATAAGTACGGCCAACTTCAAAAATTTTGACACTTTCGCTCTGACGTGCCAGATTATAAGCAACTGTACTTAAAATACTGGGTACCAAAGTAGTACGCATAACTTTAAATTCATCGCTGATCGGATTCATCAATTCGATCACTTGGCGGCGTTCATCATCTGCCGGCAGTTCCAGCTTATCAAAAGAACCGGGATGGATAAAGCTGTATGTCATAACCTCGCTCAAGCCTGCGGAAGCCAGATAATCCTCCACACTGTCGCGTACATCCTCGATCACAGCCTGACGTCCCTGTACCAAAGGCAGAGCCGGCATGTGTGACGTGATCTTGTCATAGGAATGCATACGTGCGATCTCCTCGCTGATATCGGCATCACAGGTCACATCATAACGCCAGCTGGGAGCGGTAACAATCAGCTCTATTCCCTCCTGCTGTACGCCGAACTGCAGCTTCTTTAAAATGTCGATCATTTCCTCAGTCGCGATCTCAACACCAATACGGGTATTGATAGCAGACGGAGTAACTTTGACGACAGCCGGCTTCACTTCGGTCGGGTAAGCTTCCACGATACCGCAGACAGTCTCGCAGGCACCCATCTGTTCCAATAAATGCGCGGCGCGATTAAGAGCGTTATGAGTCAGCACAGTGTCCACACCGCGTTCAAAACGTCCGGAAGCCTCGCTGCGCAGGCCCAAAGCTTTAGAGGTGCGGCGAATCGAAGGCCCGTTAAAGGTGGCAGCCTCAAGCATAACATTGACAGTGCTGTCAGTAACTTCTGTTTCCAATCCGCCCATAACCCCGCCCAGGCCTACCGCATGAGCAGGATCGGCGATAGTGATCATACTTGGGTCGAGCGTGCGTTTCTGGCTGTCCAGAGTCACCAGCTTCTCCCCAGCCTCAGCACGGCGGACGATCAGCGTATGGTCACCGACTTTATCGTAATCATACGCATGCATCGGCTGGCCTAATTCCAGCATTACATAGTTAGTTACATCGACAACATTGCTGATCGGGCGCATACCGCAGGCACGCAGATGTTTCTGCATCCACTCCGGCGACTGGCCGATCTTGATATTCTTCAATACGCGTACAGCAAAACGACTGCACAGGTCAGCTGCCTGCACATCTATTTTCGCCATTTCAGCAGCGCAGCCACCGGCAGCTTCCTGTACACTCATATCAGGCAGGCGCAATTCCGTACCCAAAACAGCGGCAGCCTCGCGGGCCAGGCCAAGGATATTGGTACAGTCGCCACGGTTAGCCGTCAGATCAATATCCAGCACCACATCATCCAAACCTAAAACTTTTTTGATATCCACACCGATCGGCGTATCCGGCGGCAGAATGAAAATGCCGTTGCGCTGCTCCGGCAGTAAAAGCTTGGCGTCAATGCCAAGTTCTTCAGCACTGCACAGCATACCGAAGGAATCAAGCCCACGCATTTTAGCTTTTTTCAGCTTCATGCCATTAGGCAGCTGCGAACCGACAACAGCAACTGGTACCATATCATCTTGATGTACGTTTTGCGCACCGGTCAATATCTGCACGATCTCGCCGCTGCCATAATCCATCATGCACACCCACAAATGATCGGAGTTAGGATGGCGCTCGATCTGGGTCACTTTGCCAGTAATAACGCCTTCCAGACCTGCTCCCAGATAGTTTACGCTTTCTACCTCCAGCCCTACGCGGGTCAGTTTTTCAGCCAACTCTTCAGGAGTGACGTTAATATCAACATATTTTTTTAACCAGTCAATAGATGCTAACATAATCTTCCTCCTTATTTGAACTGGCGGATAAACCGCAGGTCGTTTTCAAAGAATAAACGCAGATCGTCGATACCATATTTCAGCATGGCGATACGTTCAACACCCATACCAAAAGCGTAACCGTTAATCTTATCGGGATCGTAACCACTCATGCGCAGCACATTGGGATGCACCATACCGGAGCCCAAAATCTCGAGCCATCCGGAATTTTTGCAGACACGGCAACCTTTGCCGCCGCAGATGACGCAGGAGATATCGACCTCGGCACTCGGTTCCGTAAAGGGAAAATAACTGGGACGTAAACGGATTTCCACACTGCCGCCAAACATTTCTTTGCAGAAGGTTTCCAACGTCCCCTTCAAATCAGCCAGGCTGATATTTTCACCCAGCACCAGACCTTCGACCTGATGGAACATCGGTGAATGGGTCGCATCATAATCGTTGCGGTAAACAGTGCCAGGAGCAATCATCCTGATCGGAGTATTCGGCTCACAAGCCTGCATTGTCCGAGCCTGTACCGGTGAAGTCTGCGTCCGCAGCAGGAAATTCTCAGTAATATAAAAAGTATCCTGCATATCACGGGCCGGATGATCCTGCGGCAGGTTCAAAGCTTCAAAATTATAATAATCGCTTTCGATCTCAGGCCCTTCCATGACGTCAAAGCCCATGCGCATAAAGATCTTTTTGATCTCGCGCAGCGTCAGCGTTACCGGATGCAGATGCCCGCAGCTTTGGGTACGGCCCGGTAAAGTGATATCAACCTTCTCGTTAGCCAGCCTGGCTTTCAAAGCCTCGGCTTCCAAAATCACGGCTTTCTCATTGATCGCCGCTTCCAAAGTACTTTTTACTTCGTTGACGATCTGACCGATCTTTGGCCTTTCTTCAGCCGGCAATGCGCCCATGCCGCGCAGTATCTCCGTCATGGGGCCCTTTTTACCCAGATATTTGATGCGCAGATCTTTGAGGCCGTCAGGCGTCGTTACTGCTTCCAGCTCTGCCAGCGCTTGTTCCTTAAGTGCCTGCAATTCTTCTCTCATATTCTTCCTCCTGTAAAAAAATAAAACTCCCGCCCCTGGTAAGGGGCGAAAGTTATGCTTCCGCGGTACCACCCTAATTTGTACTCTGCTGTCTTAACGCGACTGACGTTGCACCTACACAGCTAAAGCCTTCAGTACAAACACTCACGAGTGAACTTCCGCTTTAGTGTATCGCAAGGCTTTCAGCCATGGCCTCGCTCTCTGTGTCGCACATCAGGCGTACTCTCCCGGTCATCGTGTCAAAAAATGGGGCGTATTCAATTAACGCTATTAATTTTATCACAACTTGCCTTTGCCTGCAAGCCGTTGACGCAGACATTCAAACATAACGATCCCAGCCGCCACCGCAGCATTAAGCGATTCTGCCCGGCCTTCCATCGGTATAAAAACTTTTTTGTCAGCCGCTGCCAACAAACTTTCTGAAACACCTTCGGCCTCACTGCCGATAACAACCGCCACCCGGCCCTGCAAATCGGTCTCATATAAACTGCCGGCGTTAGCCAGGCAAGTTACTAATAGCTCATACCCGCTTTGCTGTGCCCATCTGATAAAATCAGCTTCGCTGACCCCTTCGGCAACAGGCAAATGCAGCAGCGACCCCATTGTCGCACGTACTGCTTTAGGTGCAAAAACATCTGTACAGCCGGCAAGTAAAATCACGCCGCTGATGCCTGCCGCATCCGCGCTGCGGATCATCGTACCAAGATTACCGGGATCGCCGATGCGGTCTAACACAAGTACAGTACCGCCTGCAGACGCCAGTTCATCTAAAGCCGCACTGGTTTTTGCAACCACAGCCGTCAGCGACTGCGGCGTTTCTGTATCGGCAATTTTTTTCATCACCTGTTCAGTCACTGCATATAATTCAGCACCGGCAAGGGCCGCCTGTTCTACGACTGCAGCCTGCCGCATCGAAGTTACTTTATTCTCCTGTAGCACAAAAAGCTGCTTCACCGTGCCATATTTGACGGCATCTTCCACTGAACGCAGACCTTCCACTAAAAAAGCCTGCTGCTCAGTCCGGTATTTTTTTTGTTTCAGCTCTGCGGCGGCCTTGACGACAGGATTACTGACGCTGCTCAATTCTTTCATCAGACAACTTCCTCCAGTGCCTTAATATTATCATGTTCACCAATAATGATCATCTCATCGCCAAGATTCAGCACCATTTTAGGATCTGGATTGACCAGCGTTTCACTGCCGTGCTTGATCGCCACGATATTGACGTTATAACGGCTGCGCAGATTGGATTCGATCAGATTTTTCCCGGCCAGGCTTGTCGGCACCGTGATACTCATCAGACTGATAGTATCGGACAGCTCAATATAATCAACGATACTGTTGGAAATAAGGTTATGGGCAACACGCTGCCCCATATCACGTTCCGAATAGACGATCTTATCAGCGCCGATCTTTTCGAGCATCTTACCATGGACCTGATTAATTGCTTTTACAACGACCACAGGCACGCCCATTTCCTTCAAAAGCAGCGTCGTCATCATATTAGCTTCCAAGTCCCCGATCGCCACAACTGCCACATCAAAATTCTGAGCGCCCAAAGAACGCAATGTACGTTCATCAGAAGCATCTGCCGTCACTACATGCGTCAGTTCGTGCGCCAGATTCTGTACATTATCCTCGTCAGTATCGACACCCATGACCTGATACCCCAGCTCATTGAGCGTCAGTGCTACACTGGTGCCAAAACGGCCTAAGCCAAAAACAGCATATTGTTTTTCACGTTGTTTTTTAATCATTATCGTTACCGCCTTTAACCAATCATAATATTTTCCGAAGGATATCTGATCTTATCGTCTTTAGAATGCAGGAATGATAAAACAAAAGTCAGCACACCAATACGTCCGGCATACATAGTCAGAACCAGAATCAGCTTGCCCCAGTCATTCCAATCGGGCGTAATACCTACCCCCAACCCAACAGTAGCAAAAGCCGAAACCACCTCAAACAAAACGTAATCAGCACGATGCATCCCGCCATCACAGATCAGCAGCAGAAAATACGCACCCAGCATCCACAGCAGACAGACAGTAAAGACATTATAAGCCTTATCGACTGTTTCCGAAGCGATCCGCCTGTCAAACAACACTGTATCGCGTTTACCATGCAGCAATCCCCAGGTAGATACCAGCAGTACCATCACTGTCGTAGTTTTCATACCGCCGCCGGTAGATGTGGGCGAAGCGCCGATGCCCATTAAAAGTACCATAAAAAACAGTGAACTGGCCCGCATATCAGTCAGTTCGATCGTATTGAACCCAGCCGTCCGGCAGGTAACGGATTGAAACGCAGCAGCCATCCATTTGTCCAGTTCATTGGGCATACCGCCTAAGGTAGCCGGATTCGTATATTCCAGAGCCAAAATCACCAGTGTACCGCCAAAAGTCAGGATCGCGCTGGCTGTCAGTACTATTTTACTGTGCAGCCGCAACTTGCTCCATTTTCGGTTACGGCGCAGATCATCCAAAACGGTAAAACCAATACCGCCGATAGTGATCAGAGCCATAATGCACAAATTCAGCGTTACATCATTATAATGCCCTGTCAAACTGGTATAGTCGCCAAACAAATCAAAGCCGGCATTACAAAAAGCAGAGATTGAATGAAAAACTGACATCCAGATTCCCTTTTTTCCATAATCTCCCATAAAAACCGGCAGCAGCAACACCGTCCCTGCAGCTTCGATCAAAAATGTTCCCCTCAAAATAAACCTTGTTAGTCTGACGATTCCTCCGACTTTTGGAGCTGAAATTGCATCCTGCATGGTGCTGCGCTGCATCAGAGAGATTTTTCGTCCGGACAGCAATGCGAACGATGCTGCAACTGTTACAACGCCAAGTCCTCCGATCTGTATCAGTGCAAGAATGACAGCCTGGCCGAAGCCTGACCAATAGCTTCCGGTATCCTGCACCACAAGTCCGGTGACACAGACGGCAGAGGTCGCGGTAAACAGCGTTTCGTTGAATGGAGTTATGCATCCCTCTGTTGTGGAGACCGGTAGCATCAGCAGCAATGCTCCCAGCAAAATGACTCCGACAAAACCTGATATGATAATTTGGAAAGACGAAAGGCGGTGCTTTTGGTGAATGATTTCTTCCGGCATAAAGTCAGCTCCTTATCTACTATGATAGCTAAGTGGTTTTATTATACATTATACAGCCGGAAATTTTAAGAGCAGATAAGAAATATTTGCGGCGTATTAAGATTAGATAAAGATGTGCTGATTTGTAAAAAAATTGAATTCATGTAAGAGATGCATTATTATAATAGTATAAAATTTCCAGAAGTGAATATGAAATTAAGTTATTCAACATTAATCACAACATATGGGGTCAGTGAAAATGCTTATTCAGGAGAGATCCAGTCAATTATTACAGCGGAGAATTTATTTGCTGAATAAAATTTTCGTAGTATTACTATGAAATGCAGAACAGTTTTGAAAATCTGAAATAGAGAAAAGCATGAAACTATACTGGTAATTGGAGTAAGGGGATCATGGAGCAAAAGCAGTTGAAATATTCGAAGTTAATGGAAGATTTAAGGGAGAAGATGATGTCTGGGGAAATCCAGGCTGGGGACAGGCTTCCTTCGGAAAATGAATTATCGGCTCAGTATCAGGTCAGCAGACAGACGGTGCGCAAGGCTCTTTCGGTGCTTCAGAATGAAGGCTATATTTACGCGGAGCATGGGAGAGGAACCTTCTGTTCCGAGCGGGTCTTACATACGGGACATTCCCATAATATTGCCGTAGTTACCACGTATCTGTCGGATTATATTTTCCCGCGTGTAATCGGGGGAATCGATAAGGTACTGACGGAGCAGGGCTACAGCATCATTTTGAAAAATACAGGTAACAGCCGTCAGAAAGAGGCAAAATGTCTAGAAGAGCTTTTGCAGAAAGATATTGATGGCCTGATCATAGAGCCAAGTAAAAGCCAGCTTAGCTGTCGGCATCCTGGCCTTTACGAAAATCTGGAGAAATATCAGATTCCATACATTTTTATCCAGGGA
>OHDA01001157.1_pt1 | contig 10693 bp, 13 predicted proteins | sample 1566881 | NCBI WGS metagenome assembly OHDA01 (sample SAMEA3879585, study PRJEB24766) | human gut metagenome | biome: human-associated habitat; feature: feces | place: USA | collected 1985/1987
ACCACGATTAATTTTGTGAAGGCCAACATTGAGGCTGGTGTAAGCGGATTCTTTTTTGCAAAACAGCGAACCGAGCGTCTTTTGTGTGACAAGACCGATCTTCCGCAGCGGAAGAAAGTGTGTAAAGACGGTAAAATAAAGCCCGCACAACAGTGTGAAGGCGATGGTCCCGCGTCCCCACAACAGCTGCACCGCCCGGTCCAGAAGATTTTCGAGCATAATACCCCTCCTCATCCGGTTTGATAAAAATTATGTGCCGGAAAACCAAAATATGACGGGCTGGACATTTTAGCAGAATGTACTATAATGAGAACAGAGGAAACGAGCCGAGGGATAGAAGAAAAAATCAGGGAGGTATAAAAAATGTATAATTGTGCAAAATGTTTTCAGAGAGGCTGTACCAAGCAGGATATGACCAAGACCCTGCCGGACTGCCCAAGTAAGGACGAACAGGTCAAGGAGCAGGCAAAACAGCTGTATAACGAACCGGAAAACCACCGCATCGCCTATTGTGCGGCGCTCACCGAGGCAGGAGGCTATTGCCAGGACACCAGACTCATTGAAATCATCAAATTCCTGCATCGCGGCGGCTATCATAAGATTGGAATTGCCTTCTGCACCGGACTGTTCAAGGAAACGCAGGAAGTCGTCAACATCCTGGAGTATAACGGCTTTGAAGTGGTGTCGATTATCTGCAAGAACGGGTCGATCACCAAGGATTTTTTGGGTATCACCGACGAGCAGGCGGTTAGAGGCAGCTGCAAAACCGAAACGATGTGCAATCCGATCGGACAGGCGCTGTTTTTGAATCAGCAGAAGACCGACTTCAATCTGATGCTCGGTTTGTGTGTCGGACATGACACCCTGTTCATCAAATATTCCGATGCACCGATTACCGCGCTGGCAGTCAAAGACAGGGTCACCGGACACAATCCGCTGGCTCCGGTTTATCTGGCACAGGGATATTATCACAACAAATTCTATCCGCAGGACAAAGAGCAGCTCAACCCGCACGACACCGAGTACAACCCGAAGTAAGGTGCTGCGGACAACCGCTCCATTTTGAATAAAGGAGAGATCCTATGGAACAGCTACAACAGCTGATGTCGATGATGAACGCCGGATGCAGCGCTTTGAGTTGGAAGACACAGGACGGCAAGCATCTGTGGGGAAGAAATATGGACTTCAACCGGATTTTTGATGATTCCTTATACGCCGGTGCTGTATGAGGGCATCAACGAGAAGGGATTGATGGGCGGTCAGTTGTATTACCGCGAGTTTGCCCATTTTGAACAGCAGGTGCGGGAAGGAACGACCGCTCTGTTGCCTCCTTTTGTGGTCTACCATATGCTGGCACAGTGCGACAGCGTGCAGCAGGTGGTGGATACTTTGCAGCAGCAGGTCACTTTGCTGCACGAGCCGATGCTGGGAACCGTTCCGTCGCTGCACTGGGCATTTTCCGACAGTACCGGCGAGATGGCGGTCATCGAGCCGGATGTGGATGGTCTGCACATCTACCGCAGCACCGTCGGCGTCATGACCAACAGTCCCGGCTACCCGTGGCACCGCACCAACCTGCTCAACTATGTCGGTCTGCGTGATTTGGACTATGATGAATGGGAGCTGGAGGATAATCGCTTGTCCCAGTGCTTCTCCGGCAGTGGAATGCAGGGACTGCCCGGCGACTGGAGCTCGCCGTCTCGCTTTGTCCGCCTTGCCATGCTCAAAAAATTTGGCGTGAAAGGTCAGGACGAGGCGCACGGGGTAGCCAATATGATGCACCTGTTCCAAAGCGCTGCCTTCCCGAATGGAATGGTTCGGGTCAGCCAGGAGGGTCATCTCACCGAGTACGACGTCGAGGTCATCCCGTATGACTACACCATCTACACCTCGGTGATGTGTGCGGAATCCAAACGCTTCTACTGGACCTCCTATGAAAATCAGCGGGTGCAGTATGTGGATTTGGAGCAATTAAAATCCCGCACCCAGCCGATGCAGTTTGAGCTGGGCAGGGAGCCGGATTTCCTTTGTGTCACACCGCAGGAATAACGGGAGCTTTATCAAAAGCAAAAAACACCACCGGAGGGAAGTCCTAACAGGTCTTCTCTCCGGTGGTGTTTTCTTATATATGAAAAGATTACAATAGCTCTTTAAATGATGAATGCCTTCAGTTATTTCTTGTTTTGTTATAGAGAAAGAAAATTTACAGAGGAATACAAGGACAAGGAGCTGTTCCCAATGGGAACAGCTCCTTGTTTTACAGAAAATAAAATCAACTATTTTGCTTTTCTTGCATCTCTGATAGCGACCATTTCTTCGTAGGTGTAGCCATCTTTGCAGGTTTCAAAGTTTTTGATTTTTTCTTTTGCCCATTCGCCCTGTGTATTGAAGCGGCTCAGTGCGAAGGAAGAAGTGGTGCTGGAAGGCATTACGAGAGCGTGCTCCAGCAGGTAAGCTTCTGCGGTTGCAAGAGCATCGTAACGTGCATCCATATCCTTGGTAATCACAACAGCTTCGTTTACCAGTTTGGTAAATTCAGTAAACTGTGCAATTACCTCTTTGTTGTAATCTTTTTCCGGGAGGTCTTTGATGTTTTCAAAAGAAGTAGCGTACCATGCAGCATCACTGTCGTTTACCATCTGAGTGAGGTAGTTTTCAGGGTCGCTGTAGTCTGCTCCCCAACCACTGGTCTGAACAGACTGGAGTTTAGGAGTACGAACTTCCTGGTTGATACTGGAAACGTACTGGTTGATTTTTACAGTGATGAAGTCATCGCCGAGGGAATTTTTGAATACAGTCTGAAGAACGCTTGCCATGTCGAGAGCCTGCTGGTTACCACCTTTGACGAACCAATCCAGTTCAACCGGGAAGGTAACGCCCTGAGCGGTCAGCTCTTCCATCGCTTTTGCTTTGTATTCCTGTCCTTTTTCTGGGTCAAAACGGGTTGGATTGCCTTCTACCTTTGGCTCTGCTGGCAGGTTGATTTTCTCTTTTACTAAATCGGTGTAGTCTCTGCCGTCAGAAGTGTAGCTCAGACGATCGCAGGTGAAGGTATCGTTCTGGCAGGAAAGTGGGTCAAGGGTGTTTTCACGACGGAGGAAGTCGGTGAGGTCCAGACCATAGTACATTGCTTTACGGAAGTTTTCGTTAGCGATTGCTTTGTTCCAGTTTACATCTTCGGAACCATCTTCCAGATGTTTGTCGTAGTTCCAATGGAACTGGTTGGAGTAAGCAGCCGGAACGTCTGGAACCAGGTAGTCATGGAATTCATGGTTTGGATTTTCGCTGATGGTTTTAACCATGGATTCGCCGAGTTTAACGTAGTCCACTTCACCGGACTGATACAGCTGGTAAGCAACGTCGTTGGACTCTACCATTCTGATGGTAACAGTGTCGAACAGGAAGCAGTCTTTGTCCCAGTACTCAGGGTTTTTGGTGAGAACTTTTTCGTTGCCCTGCAGATAAGAGGTCATGGTGTAGCAGCTGTTGTACCACATATTTTCGTTGTTCATTGCACGAACGCCGTCAACGCCGCCCAGTTCGTCGATCATAGCCTGAGACATTGGCATACCGGTGGTGTAAGACATCAGAGAATCGAAGTAAGGTTTTTCAGCGGTGCAGGTGTAGTGCAGGGTGTAGGCATCTGGAGCTTCAACAGCAACCATTTCACGGAATTTAGAACCTTCACCAGCGGTGAGAGCGTAAGCTTCTTCTTTGGACAGACCTTTGGTGTAATCGTAGTACTCCTGCGCGCCTTTGATCATCTGGCAAGGCATAGAGGTTCCGATGGAGTCGTTTTTGTGGAAGTTCAGGGTCCATTCCAGAGCGGTCAGGAAGTCGTCTGCAACGCAGTCCGCTTTCACATTGCCGTTCATGTCAACCCATTTTACATCGTTGCGGAGTTTGAAGGTCCAGTTAAGACCGCCGTCTTCGGTACCCCACTCGGTCGCAACACATGGATGACGTTTATCGAGGCTGTCTTTTTCCAGAAGACCTTCAACGAGGTTGAAAAGAATTTCAAAGTCTTCGTTGGTTTCGCTGTGCAGAATGTTGAAGGTAGTCAATTCATTCTGAGCCAGTTTTGGCAGCACCAAATCGGTGATTTCGTGTTTGCCGGTGACAGCAGAAGCATCAGCCGTTTTGTCCTCGTCTTTTTTGTCTGTTGCTTCGTCTTTGGTTTCAGTGGAAGCAGCATCGCTTGGTTTTTCTTCCTCGGTAGCAGGTGCATTACCGGTGCAGGCAGTCAGAGTCATCATAGCAGCTGCACACAGAGCCAGCACTTTTGTTGCTGTTTTGTTCATTATTATATCCTCCTTAGACCTCTTACAAAAAATTTTGCCCATCCGTATGGATGCGCCCATTGTTTTGTACCATAGAATACAAAGCAACGAGCGCATATTTTCCGTTTTGCAAAAATATTTTGTTCTGATTTTAAAAGTGGCAGATGAAAAAACACACAAAGCCATATCACTTGCACATTGAATCATAGCAGATAAAAAAGTTTGTGTCAATAATGACAATAAAAAAAGAACGAAAAGTAAATATTTTCAAGTGCTTCCACCGCAATATTTGTCGACCCTTCACATATTTGCTTTAAAACGCTAAATCAAATGAACAGGCTTTTGCTAGATATTGACAAAGAATAATGAAGATAATTATTAGAAAAAACCAAAGGATGACAGAATATCAAGAGCTTTTTATTTTTTGTTTTATAGAAAACTCTCTATTGGTTTTTCCTTAGGTCGGCGACGACCAACTGATAGCCCATGACGCCCGCGTGACGTCCAAATAGATCCAACTAGTTCCGATCTGTTCTCTCTACTGTTTTAGGAACAAGGATGAAAACACGCAAAAAAAGACTCACCGTCTGTTGACGATGGGTCTATACTTGGAAAGGATGAACACTTTGGGAACTACTTTCGACGCGAGCGCCTTGCCGGATTAAAAGAAAAGAGTCCAGACGCGATTTGCGTCTGGACTCAGTCTGGTGGTTGCGGGAGCTGGATTGATATATTACCAAGAATCCTGTTGCGGTTTGGCATGGATGAAGCTATTGCAATAAGCAGTAAGCAGGATAGATAAAGGTATAGTAGCGGGGGAATGGCTGCCATAATAAAAGCGGGTCCTTCCTACGGGGTGGGGGACTGCGGGTGCTAAATTAGCGCGTAGGCTGTTTCTGGATAGGGTAAAAAAATCAGATTGACAAATTGACAAGTTTTGATAAGCCAGAATTTATAAAAGCGCATAAACAAAAGAAAAAATCATAATTTTAAATCAAAAAGTTGTTATCTTTATGGGATATGATAGCTTTACAAAATTAAAAGTATCAATCAGAAAAGAAAACCGCCAGAAGATAAGATACTTCCAGCGGTTTTTATAAAAATTATGATGAGACTTGCTTGAATGATTTGCTTTGTATTGACAATGTATATATATTGTGATATAATTTTATTGAAAAGGAAAGGAGGTTTTTATATGGCACAAACTAATATCAATATCCGCATGGATGAACAGTTAAAAAGACAATTTGATGACCTTTGCAGTCAACTGGGGCTAAATATGAGCACTGCTATTAATATCTTTGCAAAAACAATGGTCAGAAGAAAAGGGATTCCTTTTGAAGTTTCTCTAGATGTTCCAAACTCTGAAACCCTCGCTGCGATTGATGATGTCAACAATGGCAGAAACCTGAGCAAAACTTTCCATAGCGTAAAAGACTTGATGGAGGACCTCAATGCTTGATATTAGATATTCGTCCAAATTCAAAAAGGACTATAAAACGATTATCAAGCGGGGCTATAACCCTCAACTTCTTCAAGATGTTTTGGATATTTTGTGCAATGAGCAGACACTTCCAGAGAAATACAAGGACCATTGGTTGACCGGAAACTATCAGGGATACCGAGAATGTCACATTACACCGGATTGGCTTCTGATTTATAAAATCGAGCAGGATATATTAACGCTGACCTTAACCAGAACCGGCACGCATAGCGATTTATTTTAGGGTATCTAATCAGATACCCTTTTTTATGTTCTGTTTAGGGAACTGATAAAGCCAGTGCAGCACCTAATTTGATTTGGTCTTTTGGTGCTGTCACTGGCTTCTATGATTTCCTATGGAAATTATTTGGACAAAGTTTCAACTCATTGCTGCTGCATACCGCTACAATCATTTTGAATATGGTTAGTCTGTATAATGTAAGTCAAATTCGTTGAAGCCCGCTACAAAATAAGAAAACATTTCTTTTTGAGGGGAAGGAAGGGATAAGTAATAATCTCGCATCTCGTCAGACATGGGAATCCATTGGTTTTCTTTATCCCACCTTGAAAAAAGATATTTTACAGTCTCTAGTTGTGTTTCGGTCTGGAATCGATAATGAAATTCCAGAACACCTTCATCGTACGGGAGTGATTGATAAGACATTAGTTTCAGTATACAGTAGCGGACCCCAGCCCAAAAACTGAAAAGCTGCTCTTGTCTCTGGGGAAGCATAGAATCATAATATTCCAGCTGATCAGCGGATAGCGGCAAGATGAATCCGTCTTTTTCCCATTCGGAAAAGAGGAATTTTATTATTTTGTTTTCTGCTTCTGTTTCCTGAGGGCAGTAAAGATACATTTGACCGCCGATATGTTTTTTCGTATGTTCAAGGGTTTCTAGCTTTGTAAGGTTGTTTTTGTTCATTTGCTTAACCTCATACCAGTGTTTTACACTTGGTTTATCTTAGATTTTAATTCGACATATCTTTCAGATTGTGATGTGGCACTTCTGCGCCAGCTTGTGAGACTTGTTCCGCGATATTCGTTATATTCCGCATCGAATGACAGAAAAGACCTCAGGCGCGCGGCATGGTGGCTCTTGCGTAGTTTTGCGAATGATTCAATTTCTTGAAACCGGATAGCATTGATTGAAACACCCTCTAAAAGTGCAATTTCTTTGAAGGTCATTCCCTGAAAGTAACGCTGCCGGATATGTTTTGCCCGACTATCAGGAAGAGAAGAAAGGGCTTTTTCCAGTGCGTCATGTAGCTGGTAGGTATAAATATCATCTTCCAGATCAGAGAATGGGTCTGAATTGTCCGGTATGGTATCAAGCAGCGTTGTTGTATTTTCACTTTCAGTCTGATTTGTAGCGGGCGCGTCCAGAGAATAGGCAAGGTCCAAAGGTTCCCGCTTGCTGGTTCGGATTCCGGCTGTATCCCTAAAATTGCTTTTGAGTTTGAAGGCATAGCAAGTCAGGAAGTTTCCCTTGTCAGCAGAAAAACAGTCTATTGCTTGCAGAAAAGCGAACCAGCGGGATTGAAGAAGGTCCTCTAAATCCAATTTACCATAGCCAGCCAAAGAAGCGTGAAAGCGTGCAGCCAGCATATACCCGAAGTATTGGGTCTGGTTCCAGAGTGCCGTCAAATATTCCTTGTGTCCTGCCTGAATCAGGGTGCAAAGTTCTTCATTTGTCATCATAAACCCTCCCTTTCAGCTACAATTATAGCACAAAAGGAAACAGTTTGACCGGGGCAGATAAAGGGGTGGTGGCAAATCACCACCCCCTCAGGGGGCAGATACACGCTTGCGCATGAAGCTGTCCCTATTGGATTTGCTTTAAATCTATTCCCGATTCCAGATAGCTTTGCATATCGCCAAAGGGGAGGGCAGAAGCGTCAGGAATCCTGATTGCCTTTTCTGTCAATTCGTCTTCCCAGCGCCTGCCGTTTAACCATGTGTCGGGATAGGGGATATATTGCGGGTCTTGCCATTGCCTTGTCTGTTTGGCACTTTCAAGACAAACCAGCATTTTATCAAGCAGGGTTTGCGTTACTTTGAGCTTGCAAAAGGCTTTTTGTGCTGCGCTTTTGCTTACCTTGCGCGGATATGCCTGCCAAAACCGCTCAAACATCTGGTCTGATAAAGCAGGGGTCATGGAGGGACAGGGGCTTTTCACTATCCTGTCGTCAGCCGTTTGAACTACTAGGCTCTCGCCTTGCTCTATTTTACTGGATGAATGGCGGTTATTTGGGTCAAAATTTGAGCAAGAGATATTATTATATATATTATAATCTCTATTCTCTATACTCTTATCTCTATACTCTATACTCTGGGTGGACAATGTCCGAACATTGTCTGGACAATTTCTGGACAAATTCCGGTTATGGTCGTAATCGTTTGATAATGCCTTTTGGTTTCTGCTGTTTCTTTTGGCGGCTGCGTCGGTTGTTTCGCTGCCTATCATTTCCTGAATCTTAGTGAGAAGAATTTCATCACCCTTAACCAGTTTCAAAAGACCAACTTTTTGAAATAGCTGCATTGCAACCATAGCAGTATCAAGGTCGGTGCGGGTTATTTCTGCCAGCTTTTTGAGATCATACGGTATCAGCATATTTCCAACGGTTCTGATCAGGCGCCCGTCATTCTTTATAGATTTCAGGCAGAGTTTCAGATAAAACAAAACATAGTCTTTTCCATGCTCCTGTTCCTCAATCCATGCCATTGTATCATCTTCAAAAAAATCTTCTTTGAGCTTTAGCCAGTAGTAGCGCTTCGCTTTAGTCATGCCTGACTGACCTCCCCGCTACTGGTTTTTGAATTTGGAGAACATTATCATACCGGCATAGAAGGCACGAAAATCAGCACTGAGATATTCTTCATTCAGTTCTTGCAGATTTTCTGGTAGCGGTTTAGGGTCCTCTATTATTTCTGTGTTGTTCTTCCATGCAAGAAACAAGGGCATAGTTATACCAGTATCAATATCAGGAAGCAAGTGCTCAGGCTGTTTTTTTAGGTGGAGAGATAACATTATCATACCGGCATAGAAGGCACGAAAATCAGCGCTGTGATACTCTTCATGCAGTTTTTGCAGATTTTCTGGTAGCGGTTCGGGGTCCTCTACGGTTTCTATCTTGTTCTTCCATGCAAGAAATAGACCCATAGCAATAACGCTGTTCATCTGCTGGGGGGAAAGATGGGAAATGGACTTTTGAGAGGACTTGTCATTTTTGATAAAATCATGATTTGTCATGTCTTATTCTCCTTTTACTCTTGCAAACAATCCGAAAAAGAAGTATACTAACAGTAAAGCTGTCCTGAAAATTCCTTTTCGGATAGTTTTGGGTTAGGCTCCTTGTTTATCGCTTTGGTCGGTGGGTAAACAGGGGGCTTTTTTTATGTTCTTGTTTAGATTCATTGTAACACCTCATAGCGCAATACGGCAAGTCAGGTCCGTTTGCTGTGCTGGGGTGTTTTTGTTTGTATCAGAAATTATCTTCAATCTGCATCACTGCCTTTCAGAATAGCGTCAAGCCCGAAGCCTTCAATCAGCTTGCGGGCAATCACATCAGCCGGAATGTCAGCCCAGGTGGAGCGTTCTTCGTCCAGTTCCCATTCTCCTGTAATGGGATTCTTTACCATGCAGCCGACAACCGGAATCCGGCACATTGTAGAATCTGTCATTAGTCTTTCACCTCCTCGATTAGGTCAGCGGGGTCAACCCCCAGCCCTTTGGCGATCTTCGCAAGGGTAACAGGCTGACAGGTCCCGCGGTATCTGATAGTGGAAATGCTTTGTTTACAGATACCGCTACGCTCTGAAAGTTCAGATGCGGTCATGCTTTTCTCAGCAAGCAGTAGTTCAAGTTTCTGGGTGCTAATCTTCAATGCTAATTCCTCCTTTTGTTTAGTGCAATTAGTGCTTTTTCTTAATAATATCATTAAATGCACTAATGGTCAAGAGAAAATAAAAGAAATTGTGCAAATATATTGCCAAATGCACTGTTTTTATATATACTCAACTAAAAGGGAGACTTAATGGCAACTCAAATAAAGGATGATTATTTATGGGCGTGGGAATTAGAATTAAAAAAATACTTCGAGAAAAAAACATGACAATTAAAGAACTTTCTGATAAATCAGGAGTTTCTTTAAATACTCTTTATTCCATTACAAAAAGAGACTCTAAACGGATTGATAATATAATCTTGCAAAAAATATGTGCAGCGTTAGATATTCCATCTTGTGAACTTGTTGATGAGTCTGTTCCAGATTTTGTAAATCCTACGCTCCTTATGGTTGATTTTTCCCCAAAAGAAATATCAATGGCTTTTTTTCATTTCCTTCATTCTGTTGGATACGATGCATTTATAGATACATCAAGATATGTTCTTACTAAAGGTAAAACATTGAAGGAAGGCTTTGAGGAAAAAACTTGGATTGTAGAAGATATGGAAAAAGAAGTGTGTTACGCTGCATCGAGTAGGGAAATTTATTCTTTGCAAAAATCAGTCACTAATTTTTTGAAGTTTCAAATGAAAGAGTTAACTGAAAATCTGGAGAAAATAGATAGAAACACTGTAGGGGATTTTAAGACAAAAACAGATGAATCATCTGAGGATAACCCGAAGGAGGATTCACCCAAAGACGAATAACCTAAACTGCCGTTTTGACAGTTTAGCCCGCTGCGCCCAAATCTGGGTCCAGTAGCGGGAACCCGAACAAAAATAACCGGGTTCGGGGCGCTCTGGGGGCTATTACTCAAAAATGAGTAAGTCTATTCCTGTTCGTCCCTGCATCTGGGGGTGGGGGAAAGGGTCGCATTTCAAATGATACCCTTCCAAACACTTGTCCCCACATCTGGGGGCGGCTTTCGCTCAAAAATGAGCAAAAGTCTATCCCGAAATCAGGGTTCAGTGGGCTTTTCGTCA
>OHDA01001158.1_pt1 | contig 10680 bp, 10 predicted proteins | sample 1566881 | NCBI WGS metagenome assembly OHDA01 (sample SAMEA3879585, study PRJEB24766) | human gut metagenome | biome: human-associated habitat; feature: feces | place: USA | collected 1985/1987
AATTCTTTTTTCTGGCGTTGAATTCCTGTTGCGCTTCCGGCTTTGGTACGCGGCCAGTCCATTCCGCCCAAGGTCGTGAGCCAAGTGGCGCGAATTTCGTATTTGGGCTGTGATATAACAGGTAAAGATTTTAGTATTATCAGTAATAAAGTTAGAAATAGTGTTCGCATTCGCTTTAATTTTATTGCAAAGATAAGAAGTAATCATTTAAATCGTTATTTTTGCAATAATAAAACAATTAAATAGAGTATATGATAACCTTTATTATTGCATTATTGGTTCTTATAGGAGGATATTTTTTATATGGAAGCTATGTAGAGCATCTGTTTAGTCCTGATAAAAATAAAAAAACACCGGCTCTGACTATGGAGGATGGCGTAGACTTTATTCCCCTTCCCACTTGGAAGATTTTCATGATTCAGTTTCTTAATATTGCAGGTCTGGGTCCTATCTTCGGTGCCATTATGGGAGCAAAATTCGGTACGGCCTCTTATCTATGGATTGTATTGGGAACTATTTTTGCCGGTGCTGTACACGATTATTTATCAGGAATGCTTTCTTTAAGGCATAACGGTGAGAGTCTTCCTGAAATAATCGGCCGTTATCTGGGACTTCCTACCAAACAGTTGATGCGTGGCTTTACTGTGGTTCTGATGATATTGGTCGGGGCTGTGTTTGTTGCCGGACCTGCCGGTTTGTTGGCCAAGCTAACACCCGATTATATGGACGTAACCTTTTGGATTATTATTGTTTTCATTTATTATATGTTGGCTACCCTGCTGCCGGTAGATAAGATTATTGGCAAGATTTATCCATTGTTTGCCATTGCTTTGTTGTTTATGGCAGTTGGAATATTAGTTATGTTGATATGGCACCATCCGGCTTTGCCCGAAATAACAGACGGTATACAAAATACTCATCCTGCCGGTTTGCCTATTTTTCCTATCATGTTTGTGTCTATTGCTTGTGGTGCCATTAGTGGTTTCCATGCTACACAGTCACCTCTTATGGCACGTTGTATGAAGTCTGAGAAACAGGGACATTTCGTATTTTACGGTGCAATGGTTGCTGAGGGCGTTATCGCTCTGATCTGGGCAGCAGCAGGATGTTCTATTTATGAGGTTACAGGTGGTTTAAACACAGGACTCGCAGAGATCCTTTCCGGTGGACAGTCCGCAGCTATTTATGATGTATGTATCAAGACAATGGGAAGCGTTGGTGTAGCACTTGCCATGATCGGTGTTATTGTCTGCCCAATCACATCCGGTGATACCGCATTCAGAAGTGCACGTCTGGTACTGGCAGACTGGTTTAAGATCGATCAGGATAAGATCCAGAAACGTCTGTTACTCTGTGTACCGCTTCTTGCAGTTGGTGCTTTTGTAGGACATCTGGATTATGCGGTTGTATGGAGATATTTCAGCTGGACGAACCAGACACTTGCCATGATCGTATTATGGACGGCAAGCATGTATCTGTTTCGTGAGAAAAAGAATTACTGGATCACGGCTGTACCGGCAACCTTTATGAGTGCCGTATCCATGACTTATTTCTTCTGCGCAGATGAGTGCCTTGGATTCTCGACAGCAGTTGCATATCCGGTGGGAATCATTCTGGCTGTTGTATTCTTGGGAACTTTTATCCACGCAACAAAGAAACCGGCAAAAATGTAATACATGACAGCGATGCTTAACAGGTATAAAAAGTAATACAGGAATGGAGCTGAGGAAGATGTTGAAACCACAGAGACTGGGCAACCTGTCACTGCCCGACATGGAATTGACGGAAGACAAAAAGACATGCAGAAAATTTGGACCATGTGGTGTTGGTAAGAAGGCCATTTATCTGAACAGTTTCTACATAGAAAGAAGATACTATGTTCCGATGAAGTCGGTGAAGCGTATTTTCAAAAGAATTGCGATGAGTAAAGGTGGATTTACCGGTAAAGGTGCATTTGGCACGCTGCCTTATCTCGTGGTTGAATATGATGATGGCAAAGAAAAGCAGTGCAATTTTAAACATGAGGAGGATGTGGACCGCCTGCTTGCTTATGTGGAGGTCAACTTTCCGCAGATACCGTTGCACAGTGAGGTTGCGGAGCAAAAACTCGCGGAGAAGGCAAAGCGGATGGAAGAAAAGCAGCGTATCGGAAATATTTCAGAAACTGCAAAGAAAAATATCCGCTGTCTCGATAATGCAATCAAATATCTTCATAAGGATACAGATCTGTATTTGAATCTGAGTCAGTCAGCTAAGAAGAAAAGAGTTTATGACCGGAGTAATCCGGCATACAAATGGGTTGCACTTGCAATTACACTGATGGGACTTGGAGCTTTTGGGTATGGTATATATTCATTGGCTACACACGCAGGATTTGGAATTTATTTCCTTTTGTTCGGTCTTGCAGCAATCTTTTTGTTTTCCGGTGCTAGTGTACTGCCGACGTCACATAATAACAGAAGCTATATTGAAAAGCAGTTATTAAATGCGGTAGACGAGATGGAACAATATATCAAAACATATCCTGATTTCCCGGTTCCGGCATGTTATGCACATCCGGTTGTACTAAAGAGGATGCAGGATATTTTAAAGGAAGGACGCGCAGAGACGATACCGGCGGCACTTAGAGTGCTGAAAGAGGATTTAAAAGCGTTAAATTCCAGTGTGGTAGTGGAACAGGAGGAATACGATGAAATCGTAGCCATCAAACCGATGTTCCTTGTAATGGATTACAGATAAAAAATAAAAGAAAATACCGGCGGCGAAACGTTAAGAAAAGTCTTACGTTTGGCAGGTCGGTATTTTTATGCATAAAAATAAGCCTGTCTCATAGAATGAATTAAAAGAAAAGGGAGGAGGCATATGGAAAACCTAAAAGTTTTGTTTCCGGTACATATCAGAAAAAAAATAAAAAATAATCTGTGGCTGAATGATCTTGAGGAAATCCGGATCCGGGCAGGACAGCCAATCGAGCTTGCGTATTCCGGGAAAACACGTTATCTGACGGATATGGACGGTGAAATGTGTGCCTGTGTCAGAGAAAGCGTACAGAATGCAAGAGCATGTTACAGAATAACGGGCGCAGATATTGCAGAGATGTTAAGCTATATCAGCGAGTATTCCCTGTATGCATACCAGGAGGAACTAAGGCAGGGATATATTACAATTGAGGGTGGTCACCGGGTTGGAATTGCAGGGGAGATTGCAAAAGACAGGGAAGGTATTACAGGGATCAAATATATTAGTTTTATGAATATCCGTGTGGCACATGAAAAAAAAGGATGTGCAGAAAAAATTCTGCCTTTTCTGAAGGACGGAGAAAGTATTTATAATACACTGCTGGTGTCAAAACCGGGTGCAGGCAAAACAACCTGTCTGCGGGATTGTATCCGCAGTCTCTCAAATGGGAAAGAAGGCTGGGAAGGTATGAAAATCTGTGTGGTGGATGAGAGGTCTGAGATTGCAGCCTGTCATCTTGGAATTCCACAAAATGATATGGGAATACGAACGGATGTTTTATCTGGATGTGGGAAATCAGAGGGAATGATGCTCATGCTGCGCTCCATGTCCCCGCAGATCATAGCGGTGGATGAACTTGGAGGGAAAAAAGATTTTCAGGCAGTCGAACAGGCAGCCTGTTCCGGGGTACGGATTCTTGGAACAGTACATGCGGATACGGTGGAAGAATTATGGGAGAAACCATATCTGAAAAAGTGGATGAAGCGTGGAATTTTTGAACGATTTATTCTGATCCGGCATAACCGGTCCGGCGAGCGGGATTTTCAGGTTTTTAACGGAAAAAGAGAACAGTTATGCTAAAGCTGATAGGTGGTATTCTGGTTGCAGGTTCCGGGGTTGGACTTGCAGTAAACATGATCGCTGAAATCAGGCAGCATCTGCTTAGATTGTATGAAATCCGTCAGCTTCTCATAAATATTTCGGGAGAGGCAGCACTTGCATTACTTCCGATGGAGCATATTTTGAATCAACCGACGCTGACGAACGATGTGGTGTTGCAAAAAGTATGCGGACAGATTGCTGATCGTCTTGCTGCAAAAAAGGGAGAAAGCGGAGGTGAAATCTGGTGGGATATATTTTGGAAAAATCGAAAAGAATTGGGAATCTGTGCGTCTGAACTTGAGATTATTGCGAATGCCGGAAATGCTTTTTTTGGAAGAAATATAAAAGAGAATGAAAGAATGCTTTCTATTTATTTAGAGAGGCTTGATTTTGTGATCGAACAAGAGCGGAAAGAGCAGAGAGAAAAGCAGAGAGTGGCCGGGGCGGTCAGTGTAATAGGAGGAATGATGTTAGTGATACTTTTTATATAACGCAAAAATAAAGTGTGTATACGGCAAGCAAGAGAGGGGACTGGATTACGGATGAGTGTTAATTTGATATTTAAAATTGCGGCGGTCGGGATTTTAGTCACGGTCATCAGTCAGGTGCTAAAACATAGCGGAAGAGAGGAACATGCATTTCTGACAAGCCTTGCGGGATTGCTGATTGTCCTCTTTTGGATTGTTCCTTATATTTATGAATTGTTTGAAACAATGCAGTCACTGTTTGCATTATAAGATGTTACAGAATGGGAATGAGGCATGAAATGGATATTTTAAGAATAGCGGTTCTTGGTATCGCAGGAGTACTTCTGGCACTTTTACTGCAGAAAGAAAAAAGTGAATACAGCATGTTTATCAGTATGGCAGTCTGCATCTGCATTTTTATTTATATTCTTGGAAAGGTGGAGACTGTCATCAATTTTGCAAAAAAAATGCAGACGTTTGTTGCAGTGGATCAGACGTATATCACACTGATATTAAAAATGGTTGGGATCACCTATGTGGCGGAGTTTGCGATGAATATCTGTAAAGATGCTGGATATGCGGCAGTCGGAAATCAGATCGAACTGTTTGCTAAGCTGTCGATTCTGGTGCTTAGTATTCCGGTTTTGACGGTTTTTTTAGAGACAGTCGGGAGCTTTTTATGAAAAAATGGGGAGTGTGTGTGATATGTATTCTGTTACTCTGTGTGATTGAGACGGTTCCGGTTTTCGCATCTGAAAAAAATACTCAGGATTATTTAGGGAACATGACAGAAGAACTGGATTTTTCGAAGCTGGATCATTTTATGAGACAGGATGCAGAGGATAGTGGGATTACATTTTCAGAACTGGTGAAAGAACTACTGTATCAGGAGAAGCCAGGGGCGCTGTATCAGCAGATCGGACCATGGCTAATGGGGCAATTATGTGAGTCAGTCTGTGAAAACCGCAAAATATTAGTGGAGGTGGTGCTGCTTGCCGTGTGTTTTTCTGTACTTAAAAATTTTGCCGGTGCGTTTGCGTCATCTTATGTATCAGATCTTTGTTTTATCCTTGTATTCTGTGTATTAGCAGTCTTGATGCTGCAGTCATTTCTGACGTTTCGTGAGATTGTGTGCGGTGTATTGGAAAAGAGTGTGGATTTTTTTCAGATTTTTATACCGACATTTAGTATTGCAATGCTTTTTTCGGCGGGAGAAAGCATTGCATCGGGCTTCTATCAGACGGCTTTTCTGATCATATATCTGATCGAGTGGCTGTTTTTAACCATTTTAGTGCCAATGATCCATATTTATATACTGACTGTGCTGATCAATTATTTCTTTGAGGAAGAAAAGTTTGCAAACATGATGGAATTGATTGGAGGACTGATCGGGTGGGCAATCAGATCTGCCGGAATCATTGTACTTGGGCTGAATGTTGTGCAGGGGATCGTTGCACCGGCAAAGGACAGGCTGCTTTATGGGACAGCAGGACGGGCAATGGCAATGATACCCGGAATTGGTAATACAGTGAATGGTGTCAGTGAACTTTTGCTTGGTTCTGGAATTATGATCCGGAACTGTGTTGGGGCAGCCGGGTTGATCGTACTGATTATTTTAGTGGCAGTGCCGATGGTACAGGCAGGCTGTATGGTACTTTTTTATAAAATTGCAGCTGCTGTGGTGGAACCTGTTGCAGATAAGAGAATCGCCGGATGTTTAAAGGGAATGGCACAGGGGGGGATGCTGTACCTGAAATTGATGGGATATTGTGTGATGCTGATTTTTCTGACGATCGCGCTTACGGTTGCTTCCTCCGGGTTTGGCTATTAAGAAAGTGAGAAACGGATGAACGTATTGATCGTGTATATTCAAAAAATTTTTGCCGGAACAATAGCTGAAACAGAAGAAGGATATGAGTTTTCTTATAATGAGGATTATTTGAAAAGAAAAGATGCAGTATCTGTAAGTTTGACGCTGCCATTACAAAAAGAGGCTTATAAAGCGACAGTTTTATTTCCTTTTTTTGATGGGTTAATTCCAGAAGGATGGCTCCTTGGTGTTGTAAGCCGTAACTGGAAAATCAATCAGAATGACAGATTTGGATTGCTGTTGTCGGTATGCAGGGATTGTATTGGAGATGTCAATATAAGAAATGGGGAAGAGGAATGAAATGTCTATGTTGTGGAAAAACAATAAGGGAGAATGCTTCTAATGCGGAAAAGGAGTGGAGCTGGCATAAAAAATGTGTGAAATCGTTTTTTATGACAGAAGAAATGCCCTTTTTAGATATTACGAAGGAACAATTGGAAAGGCTCGCAAATGAGACTGTCAATGAGGGACTTACAGTACCAGGAGTTCAAAAAAAACTATCCTTGCATTTGTCCAGTGACACGAATGCAAGACTTACAATTGTAGATTATCCAACAGGGTATATTTTAAAGCCACAGACAGAAGAATTTGATTATATGCCTGAATTTGAAGACCTGGCAATGCGTCTGGCAGAGTTGATGGGAATCCAGACAGTGCCGCATGCACTGATAAAAATAAATGATGAGTACGCTTATATTACAAAGAGAGTAGATCGCGATATTGAAAAAAATGAGATAAAATTATATGCAATGGAAGATTTTTGCCAGCTATCGAATCGCTTAACGCAGGATAAATACAAAGGGTCTTATGAAAACTGCGGAAGAATCATAAAGAAGTATTCTATTACACCAGGGTTAGATTTATCAGAATTATACTTACGGGTTGTGGGATCTTTTATCATTGGAAATTCGGATATGCATTTGAAAAATTTTTCGTTAAGAGAAACTGAACCGGGAAACAGAAGGTTTCAATTATCAAACGCATATGATATGCTTCCTGTAAATGTAATTATGCCGGAAGATAAAGAACAGATGGCACTTACTATTAATGGAAAGAAGAGAAATATTCATAAAAAAGAATTTAAAATATTAGCAGAAGTATGTGATATTCCTGCAAACGCAGCAGAAAAAATGATAGAAAAATTATGTGTATTAGAAAATAAAATGTTGTCACTTGTGGATGAATCCTATTTGCCTCAAGCGCAAAGGGATGAACTGAAAACATTGATCAGAGATCGTGTAGCGATTTTATTGTGAGAAAAGAAGAAAGCGGACATTTGAGCGGTATGAACTATTCCAACAATGAAATGATAAAATGATTCCCTATAAGGTCAATATTAAGATACCTTAGAATTAATTAAGAACAAAGCAGAAAAAATATTGTAAATAATCAGGTCATCAGGAAAACGACGAAAGAAAAGGGACGGAATTATGAAAAAGAAATTTATAATACTTACAATAACAGGACTGTTGCTTGCATCATTAGCTGCGTGTGGAGGTTCCAAGACACCGGATGCGTCAAAAAATACGGCAGATCAGGAAGCGCAGAATCAGAATCAGGACAGTCAGGGAACATCTGACACTATTCAGGGTGACATAGAGGAAAATCATGGAAGCGATGATACGGAAGGCAGCAGCGACAGTGCAGAAAATGCAAGCGAAAACCAAAGTGGTGATCTGACATTCGCGGATCTTGCAAAATATTCATTCGAATTTTGCAGTGGTGCAGGTGGATGGTCTACCGATTTTGAAATTGAAAAAGATGGCTCTTTCAAGGGATCTTACCATGATTCTGATATGGGAGACACCGGGGATGACTATGAGAATGGAACGATGTATCTCTGCGGCTTTTCAGGAAAATTTACTGATCTGACCAAAATCAATGATTATACTTACCAGATGAAAATGGAGAATCTTACCTATGATGAGACTCCGGGAAAAGAAGAAATTGCAGATGGAGTGAAGTATATTTATACAGATGTTTATGGTCTGGAAGGAACGGACACCTTTAAAGTGTATCTTCCGGGGGCACCGGTGAGAGATCTGTCAGAAGATGTATATTTCTGGGTACGGTGGGCAAATGACGATAGCGAGGAAGGAACGCAGGATACGTTGACGATTCCAATTATTGTAAATGAAGAAATGGGGTATGGAATTTATTCCTACGAAAGACAGACACCATATGAGGAAGCGCAGAGTACATTAAATACTTATCAAGCATCCTATGATGCAGCGGAGGAGGAACTTAAAAAAGCAACTCTACAGTCCCGAATGGACGACTACGCTATGCAGATGTATGATATCAGCGATTCCTGCTTAAATGAAATCTGGAATCTTGTAAAATACAATACAAGTGAGGAAAAGTTCAATGAGATTCTCACTGAGCAGAGAAAATGGATTGCAGACAAAGAAGCAGCAGGCAACGAAATCCTGGATCAAAACGATGGATCTTCGGCACAGATGGACAGCAGTCTTAAGATGGCAGAGCTTACCATGGAGCGTTGTGAAGAACTGGCAGATTATTTGAAGTAAGATGGAAAAAGAGGACAATTTATGCAGATTTCAAGTAGTTTTACTCTGGCGGTGCATCTTTTTATGTGTTCAAGGATTTGGATCGCGAAATTTATACGTCTCTGCTTGGATAAAAGAAATTATCACAATATTGTAATTCCCTACTCCCTATGATATTCTGAGTATGTTTCAAAATAGAAATCAGGGGAGAAAATTATGAAAAATCAAACGACAAAAAGAAGTTCTTTTTCAGGAAAAATCGGTTTTGTGCTGTCAGCAGCCGGAGCATCCGTGGGATTGGGGAATATCTGGCGGTTTCCATATCTGGCAGCCAAATACGGCGGAGGTATTTTCCTGCTTATCTATATCATTCTGGCATTGACCTTTGGCTATACGATGATCATGACTGAGACATCGTTAGGACGCATGACGAAAAAAAGTCCGGTAGGAGCATTTGCTTCCTTTGGAAAATCACATTTGTCTTGTCTGGGAGGCTGGATCAATGCAATCATTCCGGTTTTGATCGTGCCATATTATTCGGTAATCGGTGGATGGGTTTTAAAATATCTGGTTGAGTATGTCAGAGGACATGCGCAGACAGTTGCAGAAGATGGTTATTTTTCTGCATTTATCTCAGATGGATTTTCCACGGAAATATGCTTTGCGATCTTTTCTGTGATCACATTGGCGATTATTTATGCGGGTGTGCGCAATGGAATCGAGCGTGTCTCCAAATTCATGATGCCGATACTTGTTGTGTTGTCTGTCATCATTGCAATTTATTCTGTGACAAGACCAGGGGCTTTGGCTGGTGTGAAATATTTTCTTGTGCCAAATATCAGCAACTTTTCATGGATGACCGTTGTGGCAGCCATGGGGCAGATGTTTTATTCGCTGTCGATTGCGATGGGTATTCTCATTACATTTGGTTCTTATATGAAAAAAGAAACTTCCATTGAAGAGTCTACAAAGAATGTTGAAATTTTTGATACAGCAATTGCAATTATGGCTGGACTAATGATTATTCCGGCGGTGTTTGCGTTCTCTGGCGGAGATCCGGACACCTTACAGGCTGGACCGGCATTGATGTTTATTACAATCCCAAAAGTTTTTGCAAGTATGGGATTTGGAACTTTTGCGGGAGTAATGTTTTTCTTGCTTGTACTTTTTGCGGCACTTACCAGTTCAATCGCACTGACGGAAAGTGCGGTATCCACGTTTGAAGATGAACTTGGGTGGAGCCGGAAAAAATCTACGGTGCTCTGTGGCGTGATCATGATCGCACTGGGAAGTCTGTCTTCGCTCGGATACGGACCTCTGGCAAATGTGAAGATCATTGGCATGCAGTTTTTGGATTTTTTTGATTTCCTGACGAACTCTGTCATGATGCCGATTGCGGCAATTGCTACCTGTCTTTTTGTTTCAAGGGTTGTCGGGGTAAAGAGAATCGAAGAAGAAGTGACATACGGTGGCGGCACATTCAAAAGAAGAAAAGTCTTTCTGTTTATGATACAGTATCTGTGTCCGATTTTTGCTGGAATCATTTTATTAAGCTCTGTCGCAAATGCATTTGGATGGATTTCCATGTAAATGCATTTGCGATAGGAAGGAACTTATTTTTTCAACATTCCATAATGCTCTTCCATGTTTCCACCGAAGATGGCATTTTTATAGCCCAGTTTCTTAAAGGCTTTGACCGCTTTTTCCGGTCTGAAATTATAACTGCCGATGATATAGAGAGAAGTTTCCTTATCCGGGAATCTTCTTAAGATTCGGTCTTCCGTGATTTTATCCAATGGGATATTGACCGCACCGGCAACATGTCCGTGGTTAAATTCATCTTTGGTACGACAGTCGATCAACATGGCGTTCTCAGAAGTGTGAGCCTTGTTGATTGCTTCGTTCACTGTCAGTTTTTTCTTGAAAATACTCATTTTATCTCTCTCTTTCCAAAAAAGTATAATGATACAATTTTACTACGGAAAATATTTTG
>OHDA01001165.1_pt1 | contig 10636 bp, 8 predicted proteins | sample 1566881 | NCBI WGS metagenome assembly OHDA01 (sample SAMEA3879585, study PRJEB24766) | human gut metagenome | biome: human-associated habitat; feature: feces | place: USA | collected 1985/1987
CCCAGTCGCGGAGCTTGTAGTTGACCTTATCCCGGCCCTTGCCGTTGGCTTCCAGCCACTCGATCATCTTTTTCTTGGCGTCGGTGACAGACAGGCCGTCGAGGAAGCCGGAGTTGACCAGCGTACCGGTGGCCACGTCGGTGAAGGCAGCCTCGTCGAGGTTGGAGGGGGTGCTGCCCTTGACGACCTCGATGATGGGCAGGCCAAACTTTTTGGCGAACTCCCAGTCGCGGGTATCGTGGGCAGGCACGGCCATGATGGCGCCGGTGCCGTAGGTAGCCAGAACGTAGTCGGAGATGAAGATGGGGATCTCCTTGTCGTTGACGGGGTTGATGCCCATGACACCTTCCAGCTGGACGCCGGTCTTTTCCTTGTTCAGCTCACTGCGCTCGAAATCGCTCTTGCGGGCAGCCTCTGCCTGATAGGCCGTAACGGCATCCGCATTCTTGAGCAGGCCCTTTTCCAGCCACTCCTTGACCATGGCGTGTTCCGGGGAGACGACCATGTAGGTAGCGCCGAACAGGGTATCACAGCGGGTGGTGTAAACCGTCAGGGTATCGCCTGCGGTGGTACCGAAGTTCACCTCTGCACCATGGCTGCGGCCGATCCAGTTCTTCTGCTGGGTGGCAACGCGCTCGATGTAATCCAGACCATCCAGGCCGTCGATCAGCTTGTCGGCGTAAGCGGTGATTTTGAGCATCCACTGGCTCTTGACCTTGTGCACCACCTCGCTGCCGCAGCGCTCGCACACGCCGTTGACAACTTCCTCGTTTGCCAGCACACACTTGCAGCCGGTGCACCAGTTGACGTTCATTTCCTTCTTGTAGGCCAGGCCGTGCTTGTACAGCTGCAGGAAGATCCACTGGGTCCACTTGTAGTACTCGGGGTCGGTGGTGTTGATCTCGCGATCCCAGTCAAAGGAGAAGCCCAGCGCCTTGAGCTGCTCACGGAAGTGATCCACATTCTTCTTGGTGACGATGGCCGGGTGGATGTGGTTCTTCATGGCAAAGTTCTCGGTGGGCAGACCGAAGGCATCCCAGCCCATGGGGTACAGCACGTTATAGCCATTCTGGCGGCGCTTGCGGCTGACCACATCCAGGGCAGTATAGCTGCGGGGGTGGCCCACATGCAGGCCCGCACCCGAGGGATACGGGAACTCCACCAGTGCATAGAACTTGGGCTTTTTGTGGTCGATCTCGACATGGAAGGTCTTTTCGTCCTCCCACACCTTCTGCCACTTGGCCTCAACGGCCTTGTAATCATACTTCATAGCTTTCAATCACTCCTCATATTCGGCAGCCGCCCTTGCAGGCAGGGAAGCTTACAGACTGTTTTCCGGGGTCAGATATTCCGAGATATCCATGGGCTCGCCATCGGCCCACAGATGTTCCAGATCATAGTAGGTGCGTGTGTTGGGCACAAAGACGTGCACGATGACGCTGGAATAATCCAGCAGCACCCAGTTCTTGGAGTCGAAGCCCTCGGTGGTGTAGGGCTCGATGCCCTTCTGAGAAAGCTCGTACTCCACCTCGTCGGCCAGAGCACCCACCTGGGTGGTGGAGGTGCCGGAAGCAATGACGAAGTAATCGGTCAGAACGGTCAGGCTCTCCACTTTGAGCACGCGGACATCCTGGGCCTTTTTCTTGTCCAGAACCTTTGCGATCTCAATGGCAAGGGTCTTGCTGTCGATCTTGTTTTCCATAAAAGTCTCCTCTCTGGTTTGTTACTGTCCCGCGGCCTGGCCGTCGGTGGTGGTCGCACCTGCCACGTCGGTATCGCCGCTCAGGATGGCATCATCGGACTCCTTGTCCAGCTGTCCCACGAACTGGACGTTGGCGCTGGTGGAAGCGGTGCCGTGGGGCCAGTTGTTGGTCACAAGGTTCATTTCCTCGGCGCTCACGGGGCCGGTGTAATTGCGGAAATAGGTGTTCAGCAGCTCTGCAATGGAGCCGGCATCCGGCACCACGCAGGAGTACCCGTCAAAGCTGCTGGTCTTGCCCACATTGGGCACGCCCATGAACACAGGGGTCTGGGCCAGCATGATGTTCGCACTGTCGATGCGGGTAAAGGACACCAGCATCTTGGCAATGGTGGTCAGATCCATATCCGTGTGGATATAGTTGTTGAAGATCAGGGGCAGCTGCGCAATGACATCGGTCACGCCCATGCTGCGCACCCGCTTGAACAGACCGGCGTAGAAGTAGCGCTGCATGTTCAGGCGGTCGATATCCGAGTTGGCGTAGCCCTCGCCGTGGCGGCAGCGGACAAAGAACTCTGCCGATGCGCCGTCCAGGTTGCGGTAGCCCTGCTTCAGGACACTGCCCGCAAAGGACATATCGTGGGGGATATACACCTCGATGCCGCCGAAGTTGTCCACCATTTCCACCAGTGCCTGCATATCAATGGTCACATAGTAGTCGATGGGCAGTTTGTACTGGTCATAGATGACCTCCGCCAGCGCGGCAATGTCGCCGCCGTTGGAGAGGGCCACCGAGTTGATCTGATAGTTGGTAGCCGCGTAGGTCTTGCCGTTGGAAAGGGTGATCTTGCGGTTCTGGGTCGCAACAAGGCTGTTGCGGGGGATCTGCAGCATCCGCAGGGCACCGCCCTTGATATCGAACTGGCAGTACAGGATCATATCCGTCATGCCGTCGTTGGAGCTGGTGTCGCTGTAAGAGCGTCCCTCTTCAAAGTCGATGCCGCAGACCAGAATGTTGACCACATCGCCCTTGTACTCCTCGGCGGTCTGGATCTCCTCCACGATGGAGGGGGCACTTTCTGCCGGGCGGATGCTGTCCTCCACCTTGTTCACAAGGCTCACACCGTACACCACCACACCGGAGATCACGGCAATCACGCCCATCACGATGGCAAAGGGCAGCCACAACGGGGTCTTTTTCTTTTTTTTGCGGCGGCGCGGTGCATCGTCCCCGCCCAGATCGGGCTGTGCTGCATAGCGGGGCGGCGCGGCGTGCTGCGCCCCGGCAGTGCTGCGGGTGTTCTGCTCCGGGGCAGCCTGCGGGGCACGCGCCGCCTGATCCGGGCGGCTGAGCGAGCGGTCTGTATTGATATGGCGTGGCGTCTGGCTCATGCTTTTATATCCTCCAGCTTTTCACTGCTCTGCAGAGTTTTTTACCTGCAGACCTGTCATATCCTTCAGTATAGCATGGTACGGCAAAATCTGCAATTGTTTTATCCAGGGATGGCCGAAACCATTTTTAATCGGTGCCCGGCTTTTCACCCTTCATTCTGCCCGCTGTGCGCTAAGATATCCTCGTAGGCGGCCTTGCTCTCGGGGTCTAGGGGCTTGCCCTCGGACAGCACAAAGCCGTTGGTCTGCTTGAGCGCCGCCAGCATGGCCGCATCCAAATCCTTCATTTCCAACTTGCGCAGCTTTTCCACCCCGGGCCAGTCCCGTTCGGCACTGGTCATATCGGCCAGATACAAGATCTTGTCCAGCTGGGTCATGCCCGCCTTGCCTGCGGTATGGCAAGCGATGGCGCTGAGCACGGCTTCGTCTGTGACGCCCCACTCCGTACGCGCCAGAATGGCGGCACAGATGCCGTGCCACACCGGCGTGGGGCGTGCTTCGCCGCCCTGCGCATACTGCGGGTATGCCTGCATGATAGCGCGCATCTCGTCCTTGGGCAGTTCCTTGGCGGCATCGTGCAAAAGCGCCGCCAGTGCGGCCTGTTCCGGGTCGGTGCCGTAGTGCTTGGCCAGTTTGACGGCCATTTTTTTCACGTTGATGGTATGCTCGTAGCGCTTATCGCTCAAGCGGCCGCGCACAAGTTCCTTTGCCTGTTTCAGATCCATTTATCTGCTACTTCCTTCTGTGTTCCGGTATAGTCCTTCCCGCCGGATGACGGTGCGCACCGCTTCCGGCAGTTCGGCTTCGCATTCCTCTCCGGCGGCAAGCCGGGCTCGCAGCTGGCTGCTGGACATGGGCAGCGCCTGCACCGGGGCAAACAGGATGCGTCCGCCCGACGGGTCCAGCTGCTTTGCCTTTGCGTGCAGCGCCGGGGCATCGCCGATATCACGGCTGGTGACCACCACCCGCGCAATGCGCAGGATATCCTGCCAGCGGTGCCAGCCCTCAAAGCTGAGCAGCATATCGCTGCCAATAGCAAGGTACAGCACAGCGCCGGGGTTTTCCCTTGCCAGCATTTCCAGCGTGAGCACGGTATAATTGCGGCTGCCCGCTGCGGCCTGCGCCACCTCCCAGCCGCTTACTTCCAACGGCGGCATCCCGGGCTCCTGCGCCAGCACCGCAAAGCACCGGCACATTTCCAGACGCAGCGCACCGGAAGCATTTGTCCCCTCCTTAAAGGGGGAAGTGCCTGCCGGCATCACCACGATCTTATCCGGGCGCACACGGTCTGCCGCTGCACGCAGGTTATTCAGGTGGCCGTTATGGGGCGGGTCAAAGCTGCCGCCATAGAGAAGGATCTTCATCTTACTTCAGCAGGGCAGCGTAGGCGCTGTCCTTTTTCTTTTGCAGATACAGCACGAACTTGGAGCCGATGACCTGCACGCAGTCTGCGCCGGTGGCCTCTGCCAGCTTGGTAGCAGCCTCGCGGGCGTTGTACATACTGTTTTCCAGCACCTTGAGCTTGATGAGTTCCCGAGCATCCAGACAGTCCTTCACGCCCTGAATCAGGGTCTCGTCGATCTCGCCCTTACCCACGATGTAAACGGGGTCCATGGTATTTGCCTTGCCGCGCAGAATAGCGCGCTGTTTGCTAGTCAGCATAGTTTTTCTCCTTTATTTTCAATAGAACTTATTTTTTGTCTGTGAAATGAAACTGACGCAGTCAGTTTCATTTCACTCCCCCAGAAAGCTGGGCAGCTGCTTTTCCAGTTCCGCCAGCGCGTTGCCGCGGTGGCTGATGGCGTCCTTTTCGTCCGGGGTCAGCTGGGCGTAGCTGCGGTTTTCGGTGTTGGGACGCTTGTCCGTTTTGCCCACACCGCAGTCTGCGGGGATGAACAGCGGGTCGTAGCCAAAGCCGTAGTCGCCGCACAGCCGCGTAAAGGCAATGCTGCCCGGGCACTCGCCCATGCAGGTCAGGTGCCGGCCGTCTGGCAGGATGAAGCACACTGCCGAGACGAACTTTGCGCCCCGCTGCCCGGCAGGCACCGCCTGCATGGCAGCCAGAAGCTTATCGTTGTTGGCTTCATCGTCGCCGTGGTGGCCGCAGTAGCGGGCGCTGTACACGCCGGGTGCGCCGTCCAGCGCATCCACACACAGGCCGGAGTCATCGGCGATGGTGGGCAGACCGCTGGCCTTGCAGATAGTCTCGGCCTTGATGAGAGCATTCTCGGCAAAGGTGGTGCCGGTCTCCTCCGGCTCGATGGTGATGCCCAGCTCCTTCTGGCTGACCACCTCGTGCCCCTGCGCTTCCAGAATGCGGCGCAGCTCGCGAAGCTTTCCGGCGTTGCCGGTGGCTGCACAAATTTTCATCTTGTTACTCCTTCCGCTTTTAAAGCTCCCCCTGAGAGGAAAGACTCTCCCCGGCCGGGGAGAGATGGCGCGTCCAGCGCCAGAGAGGGGAATCTCCGTTTCCGCGCCGCTGTAAGCGGACGGAACGGTGAGAGGGTTTTGTTTTAGTGCTTCCATTCACGGGGGAGCAGCTCTTCCACAAAGCCCTCCGGGGTAAAGGGCAGCAGGTCATCGATGCCCTCGCCCACGCCGATAAAGCGCACCGGCAAGCCCAGGCGCTGCTTGACCGCCACGACGCAGCCGCCCTTGGCGGTGCCGTCCAGCTTGGTCAGGATGATGCCGGTGGCGTTTGCCGCCTTGCAGAACTCCCGGGCCTGGCTGATGGCGTTCTGGCCCGTGATGGCATCCAGCACCAGCAGGGTCTCCAGACTGGCCTCGGGGCTGGCCTTTTTGACGCTGCGGCTGATCTTGGAAAGCTCTGCCATCAGGTTTGATTTGTTGTGCAGACGGCCTGCGGTGTCCGCAATGACCATATCATAGCCGCGTGCGGTAGCAGACTTGACCGTATCAAAGATGACGGCGGCGGGGTCTGCGCCCTCGCCCGCGCTGACGATGGGCACACCGGCGCGGCTTGCCCAGATCTCCAGCTGCTCGCTGGCGGCGGCACGGAAGGTATCGCCTGCAGCCAGCATGACCTTTTTGCCCTGACGGGTATAGAAATCGGCCAGCTTGGCAATGCTGGTGGTCTTGCCCACGCCGTTCACGCCGATGACCAGAATGACGGCGGGTCTGCCGTCCAGCTGCATCTCAGCTTCGGGACGCATCTCATCGGCAATGAGGTCGCGCAGTTCATCGCTGGCCTGCTCACCGGTTTTCAGGCCCTTCTCGTTCACCCGGTCCCGCAGCTTGTCCACCAGTTTGATGGCCACTTCACCGCCCACATCGGCCAGAATGAGCTGCTCTTCCAGCTCATCGTAAAGATCATCATCGATCTTGCTGCCGGTGAGGGTATTCATAATGTTGCCCCAGAAGCCCGTGCGGGTCTTTTCGAGGCCGTCTTTCATCTTATCTTTTTCTTTTTTGCCAAATCCAAAGAGGCCCATTGGTTCTCTCCTTTGTTTTGCTGTTTCTATCCGTGATGGCAAAACCCGCCATTTCACGATTTGCGCTCAGTGCTGCCCGGTATGCCAAGGGCTCCCCTACTAGGGGAGCTGGCGAGCGAAGCGAGACTGAGAGGTTTAATCTATTATACCTACGAAACCAGCGTCGCGTCAACCTGTTCCAGATCCAGCTTGAGCAATTTCGACACGCCGTCCTCCTGCATGGTCACACCGTACAGGACATTGGCGGCCTCCATGGTGCCGCGGCGGTGGGTGATGACGATGAACTGGGTCTTGTCGCTCACCCGGCGCAGATACTGTGCAAAGCGGCTGACATTGGCATCATCCAGAGCGGCTTCGATCTCGTCCAGGATACAGAACGGTGCCGGGTTGACGGCCAGGATCGCAAAATAGATGCTGATGGCCACCAGCGCCTGTTCGCCGCCGGAAAGGGCTTCCAGGTTCTTGATGACTTTGCCCGGCGGTGCCACCTGAATGCCGATGCCACAGGAAAGCACATCGCTTTCATCCTCCAGCACAAGGCTGGCTTCGCCGCCGCCGAACAGCTCGGCAAAGATGCGTCCGAAATTTTCGTTGATGGCCCGGAAGCTGTCGGTGAAGATCTCCTTCATCTGGCCGGACAGGCTGGCGATCATCCGCGTCAGCTCGTTCCTGCTGCCCTCCACATCGGCCACCTGAGCGCTCAGGGCATCGTACCGCTCCCTGACCTCCTGATATTCCTCAATGGCGCTGACGTTCACATTGCCCAGCGCCCGGATCTGATTGCGCAGATCGGCCACCTGCGCCCGCAGGGCGGGCAGGCTGTCGAACTCCACGCAGAGCTCCTCGGCCTGGCTCACCGTCAGCTGGTATTCATCCCAGAGCTTGGCGGCGGTGGCATCGTATTCGCTCTCAGCGGCTGCTTTCCGCTCGGCCAGGCGGGCCATCTCCCGGCCCATCTCCTCGCGGCTGTCGGCAGCAGTACGGGCCCGGGCCAGTGCCTCGGTCTCGGCCTGCTGGCAGGAAAGCCGCTGTTCGGTGGCCTTCCGGATCTCGGCTTCCTTCGCTTCGATCTCCGCCCGGCTGTCGGTCTTGGCCTTGCGGATGGCCTCGATCTCGGCCCGGCAGGCATCACTGCGGGCGGCAAGGGCGGCAAGGCTCTCTTCCAGAGAGGCCCGCCGGCTCTCGGCATCCCGGGTGCGCTGTTCCAGCGCTTCGATCTGCGCCTGCGCCAGCTCGGCATCCTTCTGGCGGCTCACCTGTTCCAGCCGCTTGGCGCTCACCTGCTCGGCCAGCGCCCGCTGCCGGGTCAGAAACGCATCGTCTCCCTCGGCAATGCGGTTCAGCTCGCCCGATTTTGCTTCGATCTCCCCGGCCAGCGCAGCTTCCTGTGCTTCGGCCTGCGCGGCCTTTTCCCGGCTGTCAGCCAGCTGGGCGTTCAGTGTGTCGATTTCCTTCTGCCGCGCGGCAAGGGCCGTCTCGGCCTGCTCCATGGCGGCTTCCAGCCGCTTGCGCTCTGCTTCGGCCCGCACACGGTCGTTGGCGGCAGTGATCTGCTCACTGCTGGCGGCGGTCAGCTCTGCGTTCAGGGCATCTGCCTGCTGTTTGCACTGGTCGGTCTTTTCCTGAGCGGCAAGGCACTCCTTCTGCAATTTCGCAGCCTTGACCCGCAGCTCCTCCAGCTCCTGCTTGCGGGTGAACAAACCCGCGCTGCGCTGGACACTGCCGCCGGTAAAGCTGACGCCCGCATTGACCACCTGACCATCCAGCGTGACGACCTTGCTGCGGAAACCGTTGTCCCGGGCCACGCGGGAGGCCTCGTTGATATCATCCACCACGATGATGCGGCCCAGCAGATTGGACACGATGTCGCTGTACCGTGCATCGGCCTGGACCAGACTGCTTGCCAGCCTTGCCGAGCCGGACAGTTTTCCCTGGAACACACCGGGCTGGACTGTGTCCAGCGGCAGGAAGGTGGCGCGGCCCGCGTTCTCGCTCCGCAGCAGGGCGATGCCTGCCTTGGCAGCGGCTTCGTTCTCCACCACGATGTTCTGCAGGGCACCGCCAAGCGCGGTCTCAATGGCGACCTCCCGGCCCGGCTCCACCCGCAGGATGGAGGACACCGGCCCGATGATGCCCCGCAGCCGCCGGGCGGATGCCGCCCGCATCACGGTCTTGACGGAGTTCTGGTAGCCTTCCATGTTCTTTTCCAGCTCCCGCAGCACGGAAAGCCGCTGACGGGCGGCATCCAGCTCCCGGTTCAGCTGCTGTTCGGCATGGTCGGCTTCCTCCAGCGCGGCGCGGCGGCTCTTCAGCTTGAGTTCCAGACCGGCCCGGATATTTTTGAGCTGCTGCTCATTCTCGGCCAGCGTGGTGAGGTACCGCACGGTATCCTCCAGATCCTGCTTTGCGTCGTCCCGCTGGACAGCCAGCACCTCGGCAGCTTCTTCCAACGCAGGCAGGCGGCTCAGGGCCGTCTCAGCAGCAGCCTCGGCGGCGGCCTGAGCCACCTGCGCTTCGGTGTGCCGGGCCGTCAGGGCCGCCACCTCGCCCCGCAGGGTATCCCGGCGGGCACCGCTCTGGTCGTTTTCCCGGGTCAGGCGCACCAGCTCATCGTTCAGGGCATCCAGCTCTGCGGCCAGCTTCCGGCCCGCCAGCTCCATGCTCTTTGCCACAGCGCGGTGGCGTTCCAGCGCGGCGGCGGCCTCGGTGCTGTCCTGCTGCCCGGCGGCGATCTCTGCCCGCAGGTCTGCGGCGCTTTCCTCGTTGCGGGCAATGTCGTTTTCCAGCACGGCGATCCGGCTCTCGCTGCCGCTGATCTGCTCGGTGATGCTGCGGATATCCCCATTCAGGCGCTCGACCGCAATGGTCAGCTGTTGTGCCTGCATCCGGATCTCCTCAGCCTCGCTCTCGGCGGCTTTGGTCTGGCGGTCGAACCGCTCATAATCGGCCTGGGCTGTCTCGTAATCCCGCACCTGACGGCGCACGGCTTCCTTGGCCCGGTGCACGCCGTCCGTCCACAGGGTCACCTCCAGCGTTTTGCGCCGGGCGCTCAGTTCCAGAAACTTCCGGGCCTTTTCGCTCTCTTTTTCCAGCGGGCCCACCCGGGCCTCCAGCTCGCCCAGGATATCCCGCAGGCGTTCCAGATTTTCTGCGGCGGCGGCAAGGCGGCGCTCGGCCTCGTTTTTGCGGTAGCGGTATTTGGCAATGCCGCAGGCCTCCTCAAAGATCTCCCTGCGCTCGCTGCTCTTGGCCGCCACGATCTCGGCAATGCGGCCCTGCCCGATGACCGAGTAGCCATCGCGGCCGATACCGGTATCCAGCAGCAGCTCATACACATCCTTCAGGCGGCAGATCTGCCCATTGATGCTGTACTCGCTCTCGCCGGAGCGGTAATACCTGCGGCCGATGGTCACCTCGTCCGCTTCCACATCCAGCGCGTGGCTGCTGTTGTCCAGCGTCAGGCGCACCTGAGCAAAGCCCATGGCCCCCCGCCGCCGGGTGCCGCCAAAGATGACATCCTCCATCTTTCCGGCGGCGCGCAGCTGGCGGGCGCTGGTCTCGCCCAGCACCCAGCGCACGGCATCGGACAGGTTCGACTTGCCCGAACCGTTGGGGCCCACCACACCGGTCACGCCCTCGTCAAAGGTGATCTTGACCTTATCGGGAAAGCTCTTGAAGCCCTGGATCTCCAGTTCCTTGAATACCATTTACTTTTCCTTTATCACGCCCAGGAGCTTGAGGGCTTCGCGGGCGGCGTGCTGTTCGGCCATCTTCTTGCTGCGGCCCTCGCCCCGGGCGACCTTATCGGAGTTGAAGCGGACAGCCACCACGAAATGCTTGTCGTGGTCGGGGCCGGATTCCTGCTCCACCACATAGCTCAGCCGCTCCTCGGGGTTCTGCTGGACGATCTCCTGCAGGCGGGTCTTGTAATCGGCCTCAGCGTGCTTGCCCTCGGTGATGAAGGGCAGGATGAAGCTCTTTGCCACCTCCATGCCGCCGTCCAGATACAGGGCGGCGATGACGGCCTCAAAGGCATCGGACACCACGCTGGGGCGGGTGCGGCCGCCGCAGCGCTCCTCGCCGCGGCCAAGGC
>OHDA01001177.1_pt1 | contig 10552 bp, 10 predicted proteins | sample 1566881 | NCBI WGS metagenome assembly OHDA01 (sample SAMEA3879585, study PRJEB24766) | human gut metagenome | biome: human-associated habitat; feature: feces | place: USA | collected 1985/1987
CTAATCATCTATGAAATTGCCAAACAATTGGTTGGCTATTTTCTGAATAGCCCTACCTAATTGTACTTCAGATAACGCCCTACATTGGCTAAAAGCGTAAGATGGCAGACTCGTTAATGTGTTCGGAAGAATGACAGATATAAGAGCAGGAGAACTGCTAAATGTTGAACTTTCAATAGCAGTTACAGAATATGTTTTTTGTTTATATGTGACATTTTCAGGTATGGAAAGTCTGCCGGAATAGTGAGATGAAGTAGGCTTCGTTAAAGTGACAGTACTTTTATCTGAATTAATATTATAATATAATCCGTCGCATTCGAAGTCGTAGGCATTTGCTGTTATGCAAGAGAATAATGTAGTGAGCAATAGCCATAATTTGATTGATTTATTTTTCATAATTGTTGTTTTTAGATTTTCTGCTTAGATATGATTTTAGCGCATTTATAATATGATTGTCAGGTGTTGCATGGGGTGTGGTTTCCCTGATTTACTTTGGCGTTCCTCTTTCAAGAACCTATTCCAACATTTTCTATAATCTGATGGATAAGTAGCGATAAACTTTTCAAGGAAATCCTTTTCGGAATAATCCTCAGATAACAATGAGATTATGTTTTGAACCTTTTCGTCCACTTTAAGAATTACACTCATTGTCAAATTCTATTTTTTGGATTAGTTCAATCGGTATTCCAATAACACCGTCTTTAGCAGGCAAATTACCCGCGTCATCTGTGACATGTGCAAGAATTTTCTTAAAATTGTCGGTAATCTTCAGTTTCATTAATAACTCATTTTTAGGACACGTATCGCATAGAAAGATGCCCTCATACTCAAGAACAGTTGTAGTAACGATACAATGCTCTCCTTGTCTCCCTTTTGTTAGAATCAAATACTCTTCAATATTCATTATTTGAAATTATTGTGTGTCTCTCAGCTCCCGAAGAAACGTTTGCGATTGGACATAAAAAAGGTGTAGGAACTGTATCATTGTTTTATCTCAATATCAGGTCTTGGCGGTACCTTTGCAGTAGATAAAACAATAGCCCCACACCGATTTGCTATATGTACTGTCGGTCACGACAGCATACAAGCTATCAATGGGGTGCTATTGCCAATCTTATCCTCACTGCAATTTCAAACCGCCAAGTTCGATATTGGAAGATAAAATTTCAATAACACCTTTTATCAAAAATGTATGAATTCCCACGGTCAACTCTTTGACTCAATGGCGAACCCGCGACAAAGATAATAAAAAATGTTTTTAAAGGGGCTGCAAATCAATACATTTTTTCACAATTAAATTAACCATATTCCGCACCCAAAAGTACCCTCCGCCTCAGTCAGATATATCAACGTAGAGCCGGCGGCTCGGTGGTGTCACTATCCCCGTCCGACGCGTAGCGGAGGGCGGGGTAGTAGCGTCCTCTATTGCTCGAGCCCGCGGAGAGGGCGAGCGTGTGCAACACATTAACAAACTTCACTAATAAAATATCACACTCGCCCGCTCCTCGGGCTCGCACGACTTACTCTCTCTTACCCCGCCCTCCGCTGCGCGTCGGACGGGGATAGAAACACCACCGGGTCTGCGACCCTCCGCTATTTGACTTGTTTGGTACAGACCGTGCATCCCTACATCCGGGAGTTTGCAACATCATTGTATCAACATAGACTGATGAAATTAGGCGCATTGCAACGCTAAATATTCCTATAGGGAAGATAATTAATAAAAATGACTGCAAATTTCACACAAACTGATATGAACCCTTATTTGGAAATATGCCAGCAACTTGTTGGCGATTTCATCTATATTTAGTTTTCTGTGTGAATCCGGTGGCAAAAAGTTTTATTATTATATGATAATGTGTGAAAACCGGCGGCTTTGGAGGAATTTTGTTGCAAATTGTTGCGCTTTGTGACAAAATGGAGGAATAAAGGAAAAATTTCTTTAATTTGTCGCGGATTTACAATAAAAATGATTACATTTGCAAAAAACATTGTAAATTTTATTCCTCACCACAATGAAGAAACATAACTTTTACGCAGGCCCATCAATTTTGAGCCAGTACACTATCAAGAACACTGCCGACGCAGTGCTCAACTTCGCCGATACAGGTCTTTCTATCCTGGAAGTGTCTCACCGCAGCAAAGAGTTCCAGGCAGTAATCGACGAAGCCAACGCTCTCGTAAAGGAACTCCTCGACATCCCCGCCGGATATGAGGTGCTTTTCCTCGGCGGCGGTGCAAGCCTCCAGTTCGCTATGGTTCCTTTCAACCTCCTGAAAACCAAGGCCGCGTATATCGACACCGGCGTATGGGCCAACAAGGCCATCAAGGAAGCCAAACTCTTCGGCGAAGTCGATGTGGTAGCTTCTTCAAAGGACGCCAACTACACCTTCATCCCCAAGGACTATGTGATTCCGGCCGATGCCGACTACTTCCACTATACTACCAACAACACCATCTACGGTACCGAGACCCGCAAGGATCCCGATTCACCCGTGCCTTTGGTAGCCGACATGTCGTCTGACATCTTCTCGCGTCCTATCGACGTGGCTAAATACGACTGCATCTACGCAGGCGCTCAGAAAAACCTCGCTCCCGCAGGTGTCACCATCGTAATCGTCAAGGAAGACGCCCTCGGCAAAGTTGACCGTCCCATCCCCACGATGCTCAACTATCAGACTCATACCTCGAAAGGCTCGATGTTCAATACTCCCCCCGTGCTGCCGATATTCTCCGCACTCCAGACCCTCCGCTACTACAAACAGCTCGGCGGCGTGAAGGAACTCGAGAAGATGGACCTCGAAAAAGCAGCCGTGCTCTACGACGCCATCGACTCAAGCAAGATGTTCGTCGGCACCGCAGCTCCCGAGGACCGTTCTATCATGAACGTATGCTTCGTGATGAAACCCGAATACGCCGAACTCGAAAAGGCATTCGTGGAATTCGCGACTTCGCAGGGCATGGTCGGTATCAAGGGTCACCGTTCGGTAGGCGGCTTCCGCGCATCGCTCTACAATGCGCTCCCCCTCGACAGCGTCAAGGCTCTCGTTGCCTGCATGAAAGAATTCGAGGCTAAACACTAATTCATAAAAGAGGACTTTTATAAAAACCGCGGTTAAAAACCGCGGCTACTATTGCAAAATATAGTAGGCGCGGTTTTTAACCGCGTGTGAAAAAAATATTTTGATTTTTCCTCTGATTATAATCCAATAAAATCTACAGTTATGAAAGTATTGGTAGCTACCGAGAAGCCGTTCGCCGCTGTCGCTGTCGACGGTATCCGCAAGGAAATCGAAAATGCCGGTTACGAACTCGTCCTTCTCGAAAAATATACCGACAAAGTCGACCTTCTCAAAGCCGTCGCCGATGTTGACGCTTTGATTATCCGTTCGGACAAAGTCGATGCCGAAGTGCTTGATGCTGCTAAGAATCTCAAAGTCGTGGTACGTGCCGGTGCCGGTTACGACAACGTCGACCTCGCCGCAGCTACAGCTCACAATGTGTGCGTCGAAAACACTCCCGGCCAGAACTCCAACGCAGTGGCCGAACTCGTGTTCGGTATGGCCGTAATGGCTTTCCGCAACATGTACAACGGCACTTCCGGCGCCGAACTCAAAGGTAAACGTCTCGGTATCCACGCATTCGGTCAGGTAGGCCGCAACGTGGCCCGTATCGCCAAAGGTTTCGGCATGGAAGTCAGCGCGCTCGACCCCTATTGCCCCGACGAAGTGATGGTAGAGGCAGGCGTAGTGCCCGTTCACTCGGTTGAGGAACTTTACAAGAACAATCAGGTGGTATCGCTCCACATCCCCGCCACCGACGAGACACGCAAGTCGGTAGGCAAAGCGCTTCTTGATCTCATGCCCAAAGGCGGATTGCTCATCAACACCGCCCGCAAGGAAGTAATCGACGAAGAAGGTCTTATCGCCGCCCTCGAGGCTCGTACCGACCTCAAATATGTGGCCGACATCAAGCCCGACTGCGCCGACGTGATGAACGAGAAATTCGAAGGCCGTGTATTCTTCACCCCCAAGAAAATGGGTGCGCAGACTTCCGAAGCCAACATCAACGCAGGTATCGCAGCCGCCCGTCAGGTCGTTGCATTCCTCCGCGACGGCATCGACCGCTTCCGCGTCAATAAGTAATTGAACAATAAATATCCGGGGAAATTGTGTCAAAATATATTTTCCGCGGTTGAAAACCGCGGCTACTAACAGATTGAAAGTTAGTGGCCGCGGTTTTTAACCGCGGAAAAGTAAAACCAAATTCCGGCACACTTATTCTCATCAAATCTCATGCGAGTACTTATCATCAATTCCAGCCCCCGGCGCAAAGGTAATATTTCACGGCTGCTCGACCATGCCGAGCAGGCAGCGGTATCGGCCGGTGCCGACTGTCGCGTCATAAACCTTTACGACATGGAAATCCGGCAGTGCGTGGCCTGTATGGTATGCCGCACGAAGCTCAGTTGTCCGATTCCCGACGATATGCCCGAGATAGCCGACGCCATCACACAGGCCGACCGCATCGTCATCGGCGCGCCATGCTACTGGGCCAATATGCCCGGCGTATTGAAAACGATGTTCGACCGCCTTGTCTATCTCTTTATCGCAAAGAGCCGACGCGGATTGCCCTTGCCGTTGCTCAAAGGCCGCAAAGCGCTGATTATTTCGACCGCTACGACGCCGATGCCGTTCGCGCGCCTGTTCGGTCAGACATCCGGCACGGTCAAGTCAATCCGCCGTATCCTCAAACCGGGAGGCATAAAGACAATCCCCTCCATCCAGATAGGCGGCACGATGGACCACGACATCTCCGACGCCGACCTGCGCCGTGTCGACCGCCGCATGGCAAAACTCCTCAAATAACAATTATGGAAACGATTGAGACGGAACTTAAACGCGAACGCCTGTGGAACAAAAACTACCTCAAGGTGTGGAGCGCCAACTTTATGCTTTTTTTCTCATTCATGCTGCTGACGCCGCTGTTCCCTCTATACCTCAGCGAGACATTCGGCGCCACACGTCAGGAAATCGGTTTCGTACTTTCAGGCTACACAATCACCACATTGCTCATACGTCCGTTCAGCGGCTACATTGTCGACAACTACTCCCGCAAACTGGTGCTGCTTATTACCTACGGCTGCTTCGCGATCTTCTTCGGAGGCTACCTCATTGCCGGTTCGCTGCTGGCGTTCACGGTGGTGCGCACGCTCCACGGTTTTCCGTTCGGAGCCGCGACAGTATCCAACTCGACGGTCGCCATTGATGTGCTCCCATCGTCGCGCCGTACCGAAGGCATCGGATTCTACGGACTCAGCAACAATATAGCCACCGCCATCGGTCCCACGGTAGCATTGATGATCTACGGTGTCGTCGGCAATTTCGACCTGCTGTTCGCACTCTCGTTATTGATTGCATTGGGCGGACTTGCCATCGACTCGACGCTTAAACTCAAACAAAGGCCAAAGGTGCCGCGCCCCAAACTGTCGCTCGACCGCTTTATCCTCTCAAAAGGGTGGAGCGAAGGGCTCGCCATGGTCTGCTATGCATTTTCCTACGGAGTCCTCTCAACCTATATCGCCATCTACGGCAAGGAGGAACTCGGCGAGACCGAGGGCACCGGATTCTTCTTCATGCTCCTTGCCATCGGCCTTATACTCTCGCGCCTCACCGGCAGCCGCTCCCTCCGTAAAGGAAAAATCGCGCAGAATGCCTCAATCGGCGTAGTTATCTCACTCTTCGGCTACCTGCTGTTTGCGGCCGTCCACAATATCTGGGCCTTCTACGGCGCCGCCCTGATAATAGGTCTTGGCAACGGACACATGTTCCCTGCGTTCCAGAACATGTTCATCAACCTTGCCACTAATGACCAGCGCGGCACAGCCAATTCCACCCTCCTCGTATCGTGGGACATAGGCGTCGGACTCGGCGTACTCCTCGGCGGCGTCCTTGCCGAGCACTGGGGCTTCCACACCGCATTCTGGGGCGCCTGGATAGCCAACGCCGCAGGTGTAGCCTTCTTCTTCCTCTACGTCCGCTCCCACTTCCTCCGCAACCGTCTCCGTTGAACCACAATGCTATATTAGGACACATTGCTTAAGCAGATTTGAGTGGGGCGGGGGCGTCTCGCCCCCGTGGTAACTTTCAGGATATATAAGGATAATACCACGAGGGCGAGACGCCCTCGTCCCACTTCGAAATCGCAAAATAAACGGCATTTATTTTGCTCCGGGTTATTGCATTATAATAAATAATATTAATTTTGCTAATACATGCCGCCGGGGCAGTGGACGATGTGCGCTGATGTGTGGTAAGTTGATATGTATCAGACTGTTATCATAGAAGAAAGTTATGGTTGAATTGACAAAAGCAGAGAAGAAGCAGTTTAGAGAATTGCTGAAAAAAGGAATTCTTCGGCGACATGCCGAGTGGCAAAATAAGATGCGTGAATTGCTCGACAGACAATTTGACGATGAAATCGGCAATGAGTTTGATCGCACAATGTTACTGACTGATTCTTCACGGAAATTCTATAAGGAGGCAATGCAGATGGAGGACTACTATCGTACATCCATGCTTATAATCGGGCTTCGTAATTTATTACATGACGGCTACCTTAAAGTTGATGATATTGCGGAATTGTCGGAAGAATTGAAAATGTCGCTTAAAAGTTATTAGCGTTCAATTATTATCTCATCTTCCGGTCGGCGTCGTTCGTATTCCTTATTTTTTACTGATTTGCCGATAGTCAGCCAATCTTGCCTAAAGGTTGTGGAGGTTGCTGAAGGCTTCCTCTACTTTGCTTACTTCGATGATTTTTATTGAGTATTTTGATGTGTCGATGCCTTTGAGGTTGTGACGCGGGATAATGATGCACTCCATACCGAGTTTGGCGGCTTCGGAGATGCGCTGCTCGATGCGGGTGACGGGACGTATTTCGCCCGACAGGCCGACTTCGCCCGTCATGCACACTTTACGCGGTATGGCGATGTCGATATTGGATGACAGCACGGCACAGATTACCGGAAGGTCCATCGCCGGGTCTACGACTTTGAGCCCTCCGGCTATGTTGAGGAACACATCTTTCTGTATCAGCTTGAACCCGACGCGCTTTTCAAGCACGGCAAGCAGCATGTTCATACGGCGCGAATCGAAGCCCGTGACCGAGCGCTGCGGCGTTCCGTACGCCGCCGAACTTACAAGCGCCTGTGTCTCGATGAGAAACGCCCGTATACCCTCCACGGCCACTCCGACAGCCGTGCCCGACAGATTGTCGCCGGCCGGCGAAAGCAACATTTCCGACGGATTGGCAACCTCGCGCAGCCCGCGGCGGCACATCTCGTAGATGCCTATCTCGTTGGTGTTGCCGAAGCGGTTCTTGATGGCACGCAGCAGGCGGTACATGTGCTGACGGTCGCCCTCGAAATGGAGCACTACGTCCACGATATGTTCAAGTACCTTTGGTCCCGCTATGGCACCGTCCTTGTTGATATGGCCGATAAGGAGCACCGGCACCCCCGACTCCTTGGCGTATTTTAGCAGCCGTGCGGCACATTCGCGCACCTGGCTTACGCTCCCGGCGGCGCTCTCGATTGCTTCGGAGGCTACGGTCTGTATGGAGTCGACAATCAGCAGTTCGGGCTTCACGTCCTCTATATGGTCGAAGATGTTTTCAAGTGAAGTCTCGCACACGATATAGCAGTTGTCCGACAGACGACCGATGCGGTCGGCGCGCATCTTGAGCTGCGTAGCGCTCTCCTCGCCCGACACGTAAAGTATGCGCCGCGACTTTATCGACAGGATGTTCTGGAGCACGAGCGTCGATTTTCCGATACCAGGTTCGCCGCCGATAAGCACCATCGAGCCGGCCACCAGTCCGCCGCCGAGCACACGGTTGAGTTCCTCCGACGGCATGTGTATGCGCGGCTCATCGAGAGCTTCTATTTCCGATACTTTGCGCGGCTTGCTCTTGGTCATGCGTGCCGGGCCGATTGACTTCGACGCGCCTTTTGCCGTGCTGACGCGCTCCTCCACCATAGTGTTCCATGCTCCGCACTCGGGGCAGCGTCCCGCCCATTTGGGCGATTCCGCGCCGCATTGCGAGCAAAACCATGCCGACTTTATCGTTTTTGCCATGATACCTTCGTATTATATGTTTTTGCGGAATTGTGACAGTACAATGGCCGTGGCCATCGACACGTTGAGCGACTCCACATGGCGTGCGTCGCGGGGGTAGGGGGGGATAAACAGGCGCCGGTTGACGGTCGCGGCCACTTCCGGCGAGATGCCTTTGCCCTCGTTGCCCATCACTATGACACCGCGCGCGCCGAGCGGGGCGCCGTAGATATCATCGCCGTCAAGGAATGTGCCGTATACCTCCATGTCGCCGGGGAGCTGCCTCAGCCATGCCGGGAGGTCGGTGTATGTCACCGCGACACGTGCGAGCGCCCCCATAGTGGCCTGTACCACCTTCGGGTTGTACACATCGACCGTATCGCGCGAACAGACTATCGAACGGATGCCGAACCAGTCGCAGGCGCGGATTATGGTGCCCATGTTGCCCGGGTCCTGCACTCCGTCGAGCGCCACTGTAAGGCTGTCGGTATCCGCCGTGCCCGCAGATTCGGGCATCTTCATCACCGCTATCACCTCCGGCGCGTTGCTCATCGATGATATACGTTCCATATCGGCACGCGTGGCTTTCGCGATTTCCGTTTCCGGCGGAAACCGAAACAGGTCCTTTTCAAGCCATGCGTGGGTGGCTATTATCATACGGCATTCGAATATGCCGATAAGTTCGGAAATGCATTTGGCTCCTTCGGCGACGAAAAGCCGGAGTTCGCGCCTGTGTTTCGGCTGCTGGAGTGAAGCAATCTGCTTGCGTCGTGACGCGCTGAGCGCGGGAATACTGTCGGTGTTCATACCCCCAAAGTTAGTTAAATGTTTGCAACTGCACAAAAAAGTTGTTACCTTTGTGCCTCAACAGGCAGAGGCCCGGCTCGTCGCGGGGAGTGCGTCACCCCTATGAGTGATGCCGCCTGAGGAAAGTCCGGGCAACGCAGAGCGCCACACTTCCTAACCGGGAGCTATCGGCGACGGTAGAGCAGCGTGACAGAAAACAACCGCCGCGGTCATATACCGCGGTAAGGGTGAAAAGGTGGGGTAAGAGCCCACCGGGCGCCGTAGCGATGCGGCGTGCCGCACGTCTTGTGGGTTGCAAGGTCAAGTATACCGGCATTTAAGGGTTGCTCGCCCATTGCCGGGGGGTAGACTGCTACGGACCGCGCACCCGTGCGCGGCCAAGATAAATGACGAGCCGTTATTCAGGTTGAGGGCGCGAGCCCGCCCTGGCATAACGACATAACCCGGCTTACAGGGCCTCTGCTTTTTTTATTTTACAGTGTACTGCGGAAAAATATTTTCCTGCGCTGTCACATTTCCCCGATTTCCCCGTCTTAATTTTGAAAGCATGTAGCTCACGTGTTTTCCAATGTTATTATTACTTATTTAAATCAATAACCGATATGAAAAAAATCTCACTTATCGCACTCCTCCTCGTTGTTGCAGGCATTATCGCCGTGCAGGCACGCACGCTTGTCGAACCGTCGAAAAAGACGACTTCAAAGTCATTCAACATAAGCAATTTCGATGAACTGAAAGTGGCCGGTGTATATGACGTGGAATACGAGCAGACCTCCGGCAATACCTGGAGCGTCGAGGTTTCGGCTCCGGAAAATATCATGCCCTACGTCAACGTGAAGCGTTCGGGCGACTGCCTGGTGCTTTCGTTTGAAAAAGGCCTGTCGACACGCGGCAACTATGACCTTAAAGCGAAAATCAAGGCTCCCGTATTGAAGGAAATCAACCTTTCGAGCGCCTCGTCATTCAAAGCTGCAAAAATAAACCTCCCCGGCAGAAAACTGGAACTTGATGCAACCGGTGCGTCAGACTACGAAATCAAGTCGGTAGTGGCATCGGAAGTGGAAATCGATTTGTCGGGCGCATCCACACTGAAATGCGCATCCGTAATCGCTCAGTCAATTGAAATAGATGCTTCCGGCGCTTCCGATGTCGATTTGCGCAATATCAAGGCAAACGATGTCGAAGTGGATGCTTCAGGCGCGTCAGATGTGGATCTGGCTGGAAAGGCTGAAGAAGTCGAAATCGATGCAAGCGGAGCTTCTACCGTGAAAGCGGCCTCGCTTCAGGCTGTCTCCGGCAAACTTGTGGCTTCCGGCGCTTCCGACATAAAATCAAATGTAGCCAATGTCCTTCTTCAGCGCGCTACAGGAGCCTCTTCGATAAAAAATAAAAAATAATTTGTCAAAAAATTTGGTTAATTAAAACTTTGTCTCTATCTTTGCACTCGCAAAAGAGAGGTTAACGGTTATGCAAGACCTGTCGAAAATGCCTCTCCGGTGCAAAGGACGGCGGGATAGCTCAGTTGGTTAGAGCGTCGGATTCATAACCCGGAGGTCTCGAGTTCAATTCTCGATCCCGCTACAAAAAAAGAGATGTGATTTAAATCACATCTCTTTTTTTGTAGCGGG
>OHDA01001182.1_pt1 | contig 10502 bp, 7 predicted proteins | sample 1566881 | NCBI WGS metagenome assembly OHDA01 (sample SAMEA3879585, study PRJEB24766) | human gut metagenome | biome: human-associated habitat; feature: feces | place: USA | collected 1985/1987
GGTACGAACACGCGGGTATCAGACAATGCGTTTTGTGCATGTCGATACCCCTGCGTAGTTGTCTGAGCGTGAGCGCCCATGTGACGGAAACTTTTTGAACAAAATTACGTAATTAAAAAAATTATTAACATTTTTTCTTAATTACCCCCTTGTTTTTTGTACAAAAAATAGTATGATTAAGAGAGAATAATATTTAGGAGGAAACGTGTAGTATGTTTGGCAAGTTGATTAATATCTTGAAAGAAAATCCGAAGAAGATTGTTTTTACAGAAGGCAGTGACCCACGTATTTTGGAAGCGGCATCCCGCCTTTTGGCAAGTACTTTCCTTTCACCGATTTTGGTTGGAAACAAAGATGAAATTGCAAAGGCAGCAGAAGAGAGTGCATTTAATATTCGTGGAGCTGAAATTATAGACCCGATGGAGTATGAAGGCATTGATGAGATGGCTGAGTGCCTGTATGAACTTCGTAAGAATAAAGGTATGACATTGGAGAAAGCAAAAGCAACCTGTCAGCAGGCAAACTATTTTGGTACGATGCTTGTCAAGATGGGTAAAGCGGATGCACTTCTTGGCGGTGCAACCTACTCGACAGCGGATACGGTTCGTCCGGCATTGCAGATTATTAAGACAAAACCCGGTAAAAATATTGTAGCATCCTGCTTTATTCTGGTTCGTGAGTCCGCTACCGGTGGTAACACGGTACTTGCAATGGGTGATTGTGCGATTAATATTAAGCCAAATGAGGGCGAGTTGGCAGAAATTGCAATTGATTGTGCAGAGTGTGCTAAGATTTTTGGAATTGACCCGAAAATTGCATTCTTAAGTTATTCAACTTACGGCTCAGGTGCTGGCGAGGATGTGGACAAGATGAGAAATGCTGCACAGAAAGCAAAAGACCTTGCACCGGATCTTTTGATTGCCGGAGAAATGCAGTTTGATGCAGCAGTATCACCACGAGTTGCCCGTACAAAATGTCCGGGAGACCCGGTTGCCGGTTCTGCAAATACCTTTATTTTCCCTGATATCAATGCAGGAAATATTGGTTACAAAATTGCACAGCGCCTTGGCGGTTTTGATGCATACGGACCAATTATGCTTGGTTTGAATGCTCCAATTAATGATTTGTCACGTGGATGTAATGCATCGGAAGTATACTCGATGGCAATCGTTACAGCTGCGTTAGCTTAGTGGAGAGTTTTTATGGGAAAAAGACAACACAAAAAAAGAAGAAAACAGTCACCTGCCGAACTGGCAGGTGACTATGAAATTTATCGCATTGGTGTGTTAGATGGAATCCGGGCAATCGCAATTTTTCTAGTTGCGTGGTATCATATCTGGCAGCAGTCCTGGTTGCAGCCACTTACAGAACATGTAAATTTGGACTGGCTTGTAAGAAACGGAAGTATTTTAGTAGATATGATGATTTTGCTTTCAGGATTCTGTCTTTTTTTACCATATGCCAGAGACATGGTGTATGGCGACAAAACGGATACGGTTTCCGGCTTTTACGTAAAAAGAGTGGCGCGTATTGTTCCATCGTATTATCTGTCGGTGTTAATCGTATTGTTTGCTTTTGCTATTCCACTCTCGGAGTACGGCGGCGATACCGGTTTTATGATGAAAGATCTGATTACGCATCTGACATTTACGAACAATTTATTTGGAGATGTAAATTGTATGACGCATCTAAACGGCGTTCTGTGGACGGTAGCGGTAGAAATGCAGCTGTATCTGATTTTCCCACTGCTTGTGTGGCTGTTTCGCAAATGTCCGGTGGGTACATATCTTGGAATGACGGCAATCGGTGTGGGAAGTGCGTGGTATTTTAGCAGCCGATTCTATTCGATTGACCAGAATTTAGTAGTGAATCAGACGCTTACGTTCTTTTCCGTTTTTGCTAACGGTATGATGGCAGCTTGGCTGTATATGAAATATACAAAAATGAGGAAAAAGCAAACGCTGGCAGAAGGTCTTGCCGGGATTGTGATGGCAATTGGTGCCGTCATGTTCTTTTATCAGATGTGCATAGCGCGCTCGACAAGTGGCAGAGAAACACAGTGGCAGTTAGATAACCGCTTTCTGTTGTCCCTTGTGTTTGCCCTATTTGTGATTGGAATGATTCTTTCCCACAAGTATTTCCGCAAAATTCTTGACAACCGCGTCATGAAATTTTTAGCAGGAATTTCGTTCCAATTTTATATCTGTCATCAGTACATTGCCGTCAAATTAAAGGAGTTTCGGATTCCGAACTGGTCGGGAGATGAACTGCCAAATATGACAGGAGATATTAAATGGCAGTGGCAGTATACTATTTTGTGTTTTGTGCTTTCTCTGGTGGTGGCAATTGCTATGACGTATCTGGTTGAACTTCCGGCAGCGAAGGTAATAAAAAAATGGTATCAGAAGAAAAGAGAAAAAAAGGAGCTAGAAAATGAAAAGCAGTAAAATAACAGCATTAATTTTGTGTTTTTGCCTGATGTTGTCCATGACAGCATGTGGCAGCAATAATAGTACAGAAAATAAGACAAATTCAAACAAAGCAGCTTCCGGTTCTGCGGTCACGGAAAATAAAAAGACAAGTCGTGATGTAAGCGATGTGGACGGTCCGGCACTGAAAGATTTGTACGCAAAATATTTTATGATGGGTGCCGCAATTAACGGCAGTGATAAGAGTACCGCAGCAATTCACCATGAGGGCATGGCAAATATTTTGAAGAAACATTACAATTCAACAACCTTAAGTAATCTGATGAAGCCATGTTATTTACTGGACGAAAAGGCATGTGTGAAAAAGGGCAAAAAGAATGCAAATGCCACAGATGTTTCACTGAATTTTGATTCCTGCAAAGAAAGCCTTGATTTCTGCAAAGAAAATGGAATTAAAATGCGTGGTCACACGCTTGTCTGGCATAATCAGACACCGGAGTGGTTCTTTAAAAAGAATTATGATGCAAAGAAGGGCTACGTCAGTAAAAAAGTGATGGCAAAGCGCATGGAGAACTACATCAAGGGTGTTTTGGAGTACTGCAAGAAAAATTATCCGGGTGTTGTTTATTGTTTTGATGTTGTGAATGAGTGTGTGGATGACGGAACGGGCGATGATTCTGTGAACTGGAACTGCCGGACTACATTTAACGGTGGCGATAATTTCTGGTACGCAACAATGGGAACCGACTATGTGGAAAAAGCATTTACTTACGCAAGAAAATATGCAGAGAAGGGCATGAAACTCATTTATAATGATTACAATGTTTATGTTCCTGCAAAAGAGCAGAATATTTACAATCTTGTAAAGGGACTGAAAGAGAAAAATCTGATTGATGGAATCGGTTTGCAGCCAACGGTAGATTTGTATAATCCGGATGAATTGAAGGGCGATTCTTACGACAGTTTTGAAAATTGTTTGAAAAAATATGCCGAATTGAATGTTGATATCCAGATTACGGAATTGAGTTTCAAGATTGATGAGGAGACAGGTGAGCGAGACGAAAAATCTTTAAAACGCCAGGCAGACCGCTATCAGGAAATGTTTGAGCTGTTGAAAAAGATGGATACGGCGAGTGGCGGACCATGTAATATTACGAGTGTGACGGTGTTTGGTATCTGTGATGATTATCCACTGTATGATGATTTAGTACAGTGTTTGTACCTTTGGGATAAGAATGCAAAACCTAAGGAATCGTTTTATCGTGTGCGGGAAGTAGGCGAATCAAAATAGAAATGATTGTCCAGTGTTAGGTTAGAATAGTACATGGTAAAAGATAAACTACTGATATACAATAGGGAAAAAGAGTTCGATGGAGGTAAGTATGAAATCAGTAATTAAAGCAGACAAAGAAAAACAAATCAGTGCGATTGACAAACGATTGTACAGCTCATTTATTGAGCATTTGGGAAGAGCCGTTTATCATGGTATCTATGAGCCGGGACATGAGACTGCCGATGATATGGGATTTCGCCAGGATGTTCTTAAGGTTATCCGTGAGATGAACATTCCTATGGTTCGTTATCCGGGTGGTAACTTTGTATCGGGTTACCATTGGGAAGATGGAACCGGGCCAAAAGAAAAGCGTCCGAAGAAAATGGAGCTTGCATGGAGTTCTGTGGAGACAAATGAAGTCGGAATCGATGAATTTCAGGAATGGGCAAAACGTGTGGGAACGGACATTATGATGGCAGTAAATCTTGGGACACGTGGGCCGGAAGAAGCCGGTAATGTTGTCGAATACTGCAATTCCGTAACCGATACTTATTATGCTAATATGCGCCGCGCGAATGGCTTTGAAAAGCCTTTTGGCATTCATACCTGGTGTCTTGGCAATGAGATGGATGGTCCTTGGCAGATTGGACATAAAACAGCGACTGAATACGCACGTACTGCATGTGAAGCAGCAAAAATCATGAAATGGATCGATGACTCCATTGAGCTGGTTGCCTGCGGAAGTTCTCATCAGAACATGCCGACCTTTGGCGAATGGGAAGAAACGGTGCTTCGCGAGGCATACGACCACATTGATTATTTGTCGATGCATGAGTATTACGGAAATCGGGATGATGATACGAAGAAGTATTTAAGCTGCTCGATGGACATGGATGATTTTATTAAAAAAGTCGGAGCCATCTGCGATAGGATTAAGAAAGAAAAGGAAAGTGATAAAGATATTTTCCTTTCTTTCGATGAGTGGAACATCTGGTTCCATTCACAGGAGCAGGATAAAAAACAGGAGAAATGGCAGATTGCGCCACCACTGTTAGAGGATATTTACACGATGGAAGATGCATTAGCAGTCGGATGTCTATTGAACACGCTGATTAATAATTCGGACCGTGTAAAAATTGCCTGTCTGGCACAGCTTGTTAATGTAATTGCACCGATTATGACAGTAAATGGTGGTAAAATGTGGCTTCAGACGATTTTCTATCCATTTATGTATGCCTGCCGTTACGGACAGGGTGTTGCCTTGAAGGCAGATGTTGAGTGTGGCACTTATGCAGCCGGCAAGCGTGATGCGATTCCGTATGTGGACAGTTCCGTTGTCTGGAATGAGGAGAAGAAAGAACTGACCGTATTTGCCGTAAACCGTAATATGGATGAAACAGCAGAGGTTTCTCTTGACTTTGAGGGCTTTGGCGAACTGACACTGGCAGAGCATATGGTACTTAATAATGACGATATGAAAGCAGTAAACTCACCGGAAAATCCTGAAAATGTAGTGCCGAAAAAAGGAACCGGTGTCAAAGACGGTGTCGTTATTTTAGAACCTCATTCATACAATATAGTTAGATTCTATACCAAGTGATAGATATTTAGTATAAGGCTATGGCTGAAAATTAAGAAAGTGCGCTTTTCAGGCGCACTTTTTTATGTTATACTAATGTCTCGAAAGCGAGGAAAAAAGACATGATTAAAGATTTATTTCATACAAACCGGCCAACCTATTCCTTGGAAGTTTTTCCACCGAAAAAGGACGCCGATGTATCCGTTATTTATGACGCATTAGATGAGTTTAAAACACTTCACCCAAGTTTTATCAGTGTGACTTACGGAGCTGGTGGCAACACAGCAGAAAACACCTTTGCCATAGCTTCTTATATTCAGAATCAGTGTGGGATTGAGGCACTTACCCATTTGACCTGTGCAGCCATTCCGGACCGGTTATTCTTGAAAAATTTCTTGACGAATTTGTACCGCAATGGAATTCACAATTTGTTAGCGCTGCGTGGCGATAAACCGCAGTGGATGAGCGATGAGCAGTTTGACGCCCGCTATTATGACCATGCTTCGGATTTGGTTACCGATGTAAAAGAGATGTTTGATTTCAGTGTGGCAGGAGCGTGCTATCCGGAAGTACATCAGGAAGCAGCAAGCCTTTCGGAAGACATTGCAAACCTGAAAATCAAGGTGGATAAAGGTGTAGACTTTTTGATTACACAGCTATTTTATGACAATGAAACATTTTTCCGTTTCTTGGACGAGGCACGTAATGCCGGAATCACAGTACCGATTCTTCCTGGTTTAATGCCGATTACATCCGCCGGACAGGTCAAAAACATCCAAAATTCCAAAGGAATTAGCAGATGCCATTGAGAAATATAAAGATAATCCGGCTGACTTGAAAAAAGCCGGTTTAGATTACTCTAAACGTCAGATGGAGAATCTGCTTGCGCATGGCGTAGACGGAATCCATTTGTACTCTATGAATAAAGTAGAAATTGCCAGAGCAATTTATGAATAAGAGGGACATATTTGGTTTCCGTAATTTAATTAAAAAAGATGGATGGAGAGTGGGCACGCGTTCAAACCCACTCTCCATCCATCTTTTTTTGATAAATTACTCGAATCCTAAAATGTCTGCGAACATCGACTGCAAAAAAATGATAGCTAAATAGCGGAAGGTTAAATGCAAAAAAAAGAAATGGCTGGAATCTTTGAGGAGAGGTTCTTAATTTCTGATAGTTTCTCCTAAATAAATTGGTATTGATTGTGCTGCAAACACGTGGGTATGAGACATGTGTAGTTTACATGTCGATACCCTTACGCGTTTGCTAAGCGGGAGCGGCACAAGAGATACCAATTTATTTAGGAGAAACAATTATGAAATTAAAAACCTAGCTTATGCAAAGTTCCTTCTTTAAATGCCTTACCACAAGAAAATACGCCGGAATCAAAAACACATCTGCCAATATCCAGGCGATTGGGCTTGCCAGACAGGCAGCGGTGAAGCCGAATACCGGAACAAAATAGAATCCGACAATACTTCTGGCAGCCATTTCACACACGCCGGCTAAAATAGCCAATTTTCCGAATCCCAAGCCCTGAATCGTAAAGCGGACAATGTTTACAAGTGCTAATGGGAAATAGAAAATGCAGTTCCAGCGAAGGAATGCAGCAATCATTTCAATTAACCGGGTTTCTGTGCCGTCGACAAATAAAAGTGCTAAATATTGTCCGGTAAACAAAAGGGCAGCACAGGCAATCACAGAATAAACAAGAGCTAATCCGCTGCATGCAAAAATTCCCTTGTCTACACGGTCAAGTTTCTGGGCCCCCAAGTTTTGTCCGGTATATGTGGACATTGTGGAACCCATTGCGTCAAACGGACAGCAGAAGAACATGGCAAGTTTTCCGCCGGAGGCAACAGCTGCAACTGCGGTGGAACCAAGACGGTTTACGGCAGTCTGTAAAACGACACTGCCGATTGCGGTAATCGAATACTGAAGCCCCATAGGGATTCCCATACCACAGAGTCTGGCAATGCAGCTTCCGTTTAATTTCCATTCATCCTTTGAAATTTTCAAAATCGTATATTTCTTTTTCATGTAAATCAAACACAAAACGCCGGAAATTGCCTGAGCCGTAACGGTAGCCCATGCAGCTCCTGCAACACCCATGTGTAAAATCAAAATCGCACCAAGGTCAAAAAGAATATTTAAGACCGAGGACAGAATGAGGAAAATGAGTGGGGTTTTGCTGTCACCAAGTGCTCTCATAATGCCTGAAAGCAGGTTATATAAGTAGGTGACAGGGATTCCTAAAAATATCACAAAGATATAGCGGTACGAACCTTCTAAAATATTTGCCGGGGTGTCCATCCAAATTAAAATTTGGCGGCACAAAATACAGACAACAACGGTCATGACGGCTGCAAAAATGACAGAAAGCCAAACGCTGTTTGCTACAAAGCGGCGAAGACCGCTCTCATCTTTTGCACCAAATTTCTGGGCAACGGGGATGGAAAAGCCATTGCAGACACCCATACAGAATCCGAGAATTAAAAAGTTCACGGAACCCGTAGCACCAACTGCCGCCAAATCATCCGGACCTAAAAACTTTCCGACAATGGCAGTGTCCACTAGGTTATAAAATTGCTGGAATAACATTCCAAATAAAAGAGGAAAGAAAAATTTCAGTATCAGTGAAATTGGTCTTCCCTCTGTCATATCCTGCATCGAACGATTTCCTTTCATACTGAATATACCTCGCTTTTTTTGTAAATTTCGAATTTCTAATATACTCGTTTCTAAGTCAATCGTCAATGTATTATCTATTAATTTTTCATGTTCTTTTCATTACAAAACATTCAAATAAATGGGTGTGGTTTAATTAGCGTCCGCAGCACTGCTTATATTTTTTGCCGGAACCACATGGACATGGATCATTTCTTCCGACTTTACGGTTCTCATTATGAATCGTACCGGAATTCTTCTGCTTTTTATAAAGCTCCTTGCGCTTGTCTTCCGGCAGAATATCGTTCCACTGTGGAAGTGTGTAAAGCCATTCTGCCTTACATTCAACCATGTTGTAGTACAATTTTTCTAAATCAATGTCAAGTTTTACCTTGGTATCTTTTTCCATTTCGTCGATTGGATTTGCTTCTTTCAAACTGTCATTAATACCATCTAAAAAGCCAACCATCATGGAAAGCGGTACTTCATAGCGGTCTGCCAATTCCTGTACGGTACCTTCTACAATTTCAGATGGATTTGCTAATAACTTTTCATAGATACCCTTTTCCAGAGTGAAATAGTTCTCCCACAACTTCTGTCCTTCTTTTGAATTCTGCATTTCTTCGCTATAGGCGTATTCGCGCCATTCCTGTAATAAAGCCATGCTAATTTCCTCCTGATATAAATAGTACGTTACTGACTATATCACATTTTTTATAAAAAATCAAAAAATATGTATAAGTTTCTAAAAAGTGGCAACAATAGTAGTACCGGCAAATCGAGGTCGATTCCCCCTCTGCCTTGATTTGCTGTATTCAGCGGATAAAGCGTTGAATACTTATCCTCCCCTTATAATCTCCCTATCGTTAGCGATGGGGAGATTTTTTCTGCTTTTCCAATTTGCCTGCTACATATTTCATAATTGACGGATTGTCCTCCGGCATCTGGCAGCCGACAATGTAAATGCCATTGTTGTCGGAACTTCTGAGAATACGACCCTCCAAAGTGCTCTCTGATGTTAATTCAAAGTTTTCAATTTCAAGGCGGATTTTTTGACCTTTGCAGTCAGCGAAAAATTCATTGCCGGATACAAAAGCAAAACCATTGGCACTGATATTTTCCATTTTACCCATATAACTTTCGCCGGTTTCCAGTATGGTGATTTGACAGAAATTATACAAATCCATACGAGGGTATTTACGGCGATTGTGAATCTTTGGAAGTGAGCGGAGCTCAATCAGACACAAATTCCTGCCATCTTGTTCTACCATTTTCCAGTTTACGGATTCCCAGCAGTACAAAATATTTCCTGCCGTAATTTGCATCTGCCAGGTTGTTTTGGTGACTGGCAGAGGATTTTTCGGATTGATGGCGACTAATAAACTCTGGTCTGTACGCTTTACAATTTCACCGTGATACTCTTTTGGATGTTTGCTGTTATCGTTTGGCAAAAGCATAACTTTCATGCCGGCACGCAAATCTTCAACACCCATAAAGCCACCGATACCAAGTTCTGTCATCAAGCCCTCTACGATATGTTCAATGCTGTTGATATTTGTTGCTGTTTCTGCATATTTACTAAGCATTGCATGGGTTGTTCCATCTGAATGAGAAATGCTTTTTGTCATCTTATCCACAATGGAGGAAATCTGTTCCATGTTAGAAACCAGCTGTGTATTCGAGGTTTCTACTTCTTTTATGGCGGAATCGATTACCTGAATGTGGTCACCGAGTTCTTTGGAATCTGTTGTGATTTTTTCGACACTTTTGTTTGTCAGCGTAACTTTTTCTAGCGACTGCTGAATCAGTTCAAGCGTTTGCTCGACTGCGGAAGTCATCTTTGCGGAAGTTTCTGACAAGCGGGTCAGCGCATCGCGAATCTGTCCGGAAGAGGTCTGTGTTTCAGTGCTCAGCACTCGAATCTGGTCAGCAACAACAGCAAATCCCCGACCGGAGTCACCGGCGCGAGCCGCTTCAATCGAAGCATTCAGTGCTAAAAGATTTGTCTGGCTTGAAATATCCTCAATCGTTCCGGTTTCCGTAATTACGCGCTCGAATTCAGATTTGAACTCTTTTAATACATTTTCTACCTCTGCGGATAATGACGCCATCGTTGAAGTGGTCTCAACTACGCCGTCCAAATCTTTACTGCTGGTAGCAGCATGTTCGCCGGATTCTTTGGTAAGTTCAACCATCTGCTCAATTAAGGAAGAAACATTGATTACCTGCGTGTTGATATCCGTTGTCATATCGAGTGACGAATTTGTTTTATCCTGCAAGGTCTGATTGTTTGCGGTCAGCTTATTCATGCCGAGTACAACGACATCCGCTCCGTGTTTATTTTCAACCGCAAGTTCGCGGACAACGGTAACGCCGTCAACAATTGAATTACTTGCGTCTTTTACCTGCTCAACCGTTGTTACAACACGGTGCAAATCATCTTTTACATAGTTTAACATGGAGCCGTCCGATTCATTCAAATGACGGATGGACATTACATAGCAGATGTAGCAGAGAATAATGCAGGAAAGCTGCAAAGTAAATTCTTTGACA
>OHDA01001185.1_pt1 | contig 10496 bp, 8 predicted proteins | sample 1566881 | NCBI WGS metagenome assembly OHDA01 (sample SAMEA3879585, study PRJEB24766) | human gut metagenome | biome: human-associated habitat; feature: feces | place: USA | collected 1985/1987
AAGAATCAAGGAGAATGCTCTTTTTATGTTTGCTGCGGTCAAGCCGGCAGAGACTGTCTGTATTGATCGTCAAAAATGAAAACGGTTCGGTAAAAACCGGATTGTTGCGCACATAGTAAATATAATTGTCATCTGCATTGATAAAGGTGGCAACATCATCAGAAATCTTTGTAAGGTCTGAACCGTCGCTGTTCATTGAGTATAGTTTGCTGCTGTCGGAAGGGTTTGCAAAATAAATCGTACCATCAGCTGCCGTGCAGAAGATGCCGGCATTGTAGAGATTGCCAGCCGTGTTGCCGTTTATGTAATCGTCATTGAATTTTGTCTCGTTTGATTTGTGGTGGTAGACACCAAAACCGACACCGGCGGCGAGTACGAGGATAATTAAGAGAATCGTGATAACTTTTTTCATAAGGCCTCCATTCTGAGAGCATTTTATGCTGACGTGACAATGTGTTTGATTTGCTTCTCATCTGTGTTTATTATAGCATTTTCAGAGCACGAATACTATATTTTTCATATGGAATATGACTTTTTCTGCCCTTGATTTTGCTACGTTAATGTAATATAGTAGAAGTAATACTAAAAATAAAGGTGGAATCCATGAAAGATTTAAAAGAATTAAGAGACCAGATTGATGTCATTGACAGACAGATCGTAGATTTATATCAGGAGAGAATGGAGATTGCTGCGGGTGTTGCAGAATATAAGATCAATACCGGCAAAAAAGTATTTGATAAAGAACGCGAAGATTCAAAACTTGCAACGCTGACAGCACTTGGCAAAACAGATTTTAATAAACACGGGATCCGTGAATTGTTTGAGCAGATTATGTCGATGAGCAGAAAACGTCAGTATCAGCTTTTGACAGCGCATGGAATGTATGAAAAACCGGATTTTACAGAAGTGGAAAGTTTAGATTATCACAATGCGCGTATTGTGTTTCAGGGGACAGAGGGTGCGTACAGCCAGCTTGCATTGAGAGAGTACTTTGGAGAGCAGACGGACAGTTATCATGTGGAAACCTGGCGTGATGCCATGGAGGCGATCAAAAACGGAGAGGCAGATTATGCGGTGCTTCCGATTGAGAATTCTTCAGCGGGCATCGTATCTGAAAATTATGACCTGATGGTAGAATACGATAACTGCATCGTCGGGGAGCAGATTATCCAGATCAATCATGCACTGCTTGGACTTCCGGATGCAGAACTTTCCGATATCACGGATGTCTATTCCCACCCGCAGGCACTGATGCAGTGCGGCAGATATCTTGAGAGCCACCGGGAATGGGAAAAACATAGTCTGAAAAATACTGCCATGGCGGCAAAAAAAGTAAAAGAGGACGGCAAAAAACATAAGGCGGCGATCGCAAGCAGCCTGACTGCTGATATCTATGGACTGAAAGTGCTGGATGAATGTATTCAGGATAATAAGATGAATGCAACCCGTTTTATTATCGTATCCGGCAAACGCGTTTTCACTTCAAAGGCGGAAAAGATCAGTATCTGCTTTGAAGGTATGCATGAGAGTGGTTCCCTTTACCATATGCTGTCCCATTTTATTTACAATGGCATCAACATGAACCACATTGAATCAAGACCGGTACAGGGGAAAAACTGGGAGTACCGTTTCTTTGTCGACTTTGAGGGTAATTTAAATGATGCAGCAGTGCAGAATGCCTTAAGAGGTCTGGCAGAGGAAACGCTTGGACTTAAGATTCTTGGAAATTATTAGAACGAAAGAAATGTGTGGAAATAAGATTTGCACACGAAGAAATGGAGCAAAACATGAAAAGTACAAAAAACCTGATCTTATATAAAAACTTTGAAAATGGAAAATTATTTTATAACATGGCATGGATCATGGAAAACTATGAGAATGAATATTATAACAGAGAGGATATCGAGGCACTGCTTTACGAATGTTTTAACCAGTTGTCCGAACTTGCAGTAAGTCATGGATTTAAAGGAAATCTCTGGCATAATTTTATTGCATTTATTCTGGTCAATAACGAGAACGCATACAGCCGTGGATGTGAGATCCGGGGTGTTATGGAAGGCTCCGTCAATCAGATTGCACTGCATGATTTTAAGATCATGAAAGATTTATTTGATTTTGATTTTACAGAGCTGGCAAAAGATTATGAGATCGACTGCATGGATGCACTGCTTCATTATGAGAGTGCAGGCGACAGCGGAAAGCTTTTTAATAAAAGAATCCGTGACCGTATCTGTGAACTGACAGTAAAATTAGAGCAGGCGGCAGATGCAGGTGATTTTAAGGATGCTGTTACAGAGTTCTACGGAGAATTTGGTGTTGGAAAATTAGGCTTACATAAAGCATTTCGTGTGCTGCATAAAGAGGATGGAGCACAGATCGTACCGATCACAAACATTGCACATGTAAAATTAGATGATCTGGTCGGATATGAGATCGCAAAACAGAAACTGATCGACAATACAGAGAGCTTTGTCCGCGGAAAGGAGGCAAATAACTGCCTGCTTTACGGAGATGCAGGAACAGGAAAGTCCACCAGTATTAAGGCAATCGCCAATCAGTATTATGACAGGGGACTGCGTCTGATCGAGGTGTACAAGCATCAGTTCTGCGACTTAAATGATGTGATCGCACAGATCAAAAACCGCAATTACAAATTTATCATTTATATGGATGATCTGTCATTTGAGGAATTTGAGATTGAGTACAAATATTTGAAGGCGGTCATTGAGGGCGGCATGGAAGTACGTCCGGATAATGTTCTGATTTATGCGACATCAAACCGTCGTCACCTGATTCGTGAGACATGGAGCGACCGCTCGGATATGTCAAATGATGAACTGCACCGCTCGGATACGATGCAGGAAAAACTTTCTCTGGTTGCTCGTTTTGGTGTCAGCATCAATTTCAGCAAACCAAGCAAAAAAGATTTCGATGCGATTATTCTTGGTCTTGCCAAAGCGCATCCGGAGATTACTTTGTCAGAGGAAGAACTTTTGATGCAGGCGAATGCATGGAGCATAAGAAATGGTGGATATTCCGGCCGTGTGGCAGAACAGTTTATCATTCATTTGCAGTCGCTTGTAAAATAATTTGATGGAAGGAAGGATACCCGCTTATGTTTGAACGTTTTTTTCCGGATACAACGGTGTCGTCAACGTATGCCATTGATTATGAAAAGTTATATGAAGAAGGTTACCGGGGAATTCTCTTTGATATTGACAATACGCTTGTTGAACATGGAAAAGAGGCAACGGAGCAGGCAAAACGATTGTTTTCCCGTCTGAAAAAAATTGGATATGAGTGCTGTCTGATTTCCAATAATAAAAAGAAACGTGTTCATTCGTTTAATGAGAAAATTGGTGTTCACACGGTTTTTAACGCGCATAAGCCGGCAAAGAAAGGCTATTTTTATGCGATGGAACTGATGAATACAAGACCGGAAAACACGATTTTTGTAGGCGATCAGTTATTTACGGATATTTTTGGTGCTAAACGAATCGGACTCAAAAATTTTTTGGTAAAGCCGATTAACGAAAAGGAAGAAATCCAGATTGTATTAAAGCGCAAACTGGAGAAAATTGTTTTGCATGAATATCGCGCAAAAAAACGCGAAGAAAAGAGGCAGAAACGATGCGAAAAGAAATGGAAGAAAAAATATTTCAATCCACCGAGGTAGATGCAATTCTTCTTACCTCACCGGCGAATATGCGGTTTGTGGCCGGCTTTACGGGGGAGGGGTATGTGTATTTTTCCCGCCGGCAAAAAGTGGTTGTCACGGATTCCAGATATGTGATCGCAGCAAAAAATGAGTGTCCGGGTTATGAAATTGAGACATGGACAAGCGATGGATATTTTTTAAATCTCTTGGCTCATTTAAAGGAAGAAGAGAGTGTGAAAAGGCTTGGCATCGAAGATGAGGTGATGACAGTATCCCTTTATCACAAATTGGAAAAACAGCTTCAGAAAAATGAGGGAAAGTCTCCTGACATGATTTCATTAGAAAATAAAATGAATCAATTCCGTCAGATAAAGACAGAGAAAGAGCAGGAAAGGATACGGCAGGCAGAGGCAATCGGTGACCGCGCTTTTACTAAGACAATTGCAAAAATTCATGAGGGCATGACAGAAAAACAGGTTGCTGCATGGCTGGAATTTTACATGAAAGAAGAAGGTGCGGAAGGCTTTAGTTTTGATACGATTGCCGCATCGGGAGAACATTCGGCGATGCCGCATGCAATTCCAACGGATAAAAAGCTGGAAAACGGAGATTTCTTAACGATGGATTTTGGCTGTTTGTATCAGGGGTACTGCTCGGATATGACAAGAACGGTTGTCATTGGCAGTGCAAGTGAGAAGCAGCGTGAAATTTATGATACGGTGCTAAAAGCACAGGAGACGGCACTTTTAGGAATCCGTCCGGGAATGAAGGGAAGCCAGATTGATGCGATGGCAAGAGATGTAATAACAGATGCCGGCTATGGTAAATATTTTGGACATGCACTGGGACATTCGGTTGGACTTGAAATTCATGAAAGCCCAAATTTTTCACCGAGAGAAGAAACCGTGATTAAGCCCGGTATGGTAATTACGGTGGAGCCGGGAATTTATATTGAGGGAATTGGCGGCGTTCGGATTGAGGACGTTGTGATTATTACAGAAGACGGATGTGAAAATATTACCCATTCGACAAAAAAACTGCTTGAGTTGACCGCACAGAAAGGATGAAGTGGATGAGGCCTAAAATTTGTGTACCAATTGTTGCTCCGCTTCGTGATGGAATTATTCGCGAGACAAAACAGATTGCAAAACTGCCGGTGGAAATGGTGGAGTGGCGCATTGATTTTTATGCCGGTTATGAGAGAGAAATTCTTGATGTCATAACGGAGTTAAAGCGTGTGCTTAATGAAAAGGAGCTGTTAGTCACCATTCGCACGGTGGCAGAAGGCGGTGAGAAAAATGGCTCCCGCTTTGATTATTTTGAAACAATTCGAAAAATTCTTGAACAGCAGACGGCAGATTATGTGGATGTTGAGGCTGCGCGGGGTGAAGAAAAGGTAAAGGCACTCTGTCAAAAATATTCAAACAGTAAGACCAAAGTGATTGGTTCTTATCATGATTTTTCCGAAACTCCGTCTGCGGATGAAATTAAGGAAAGACTCTGTAAGGCAAAAGAGTGTGGGTGCTACGCCGGAAAGTTAGCTTGTATGCCAAAGACAAGAGAAGATGTGGATACGCTGTTAAATGCAACCGCTGCCATGAAAGAGGAATTTCCGGATTTTCCATTGATTACGATGTCGATGGGGGAGCTTGGAAAAGTTTCGAGATTGTATGGCGGATTGTATGGCTCGTTTGTTTCATTTGGCTGTGTAAGTGAGGCTTCCGCACCCGGACAGGTCTATTATGAAACGATGTGTGAGGTGTTTGACAAAATTTACAAAGGAAACCGCCACATCATTTTGATTGGTTTTATGGGCGTTGGGAAATCAACCATTTCACATGAATTATCACGGCTTGCTTTGCGCGCGGAAATCGACACTGACCAGTGGATTGAGGAAAAAGAAGGTCGTGCAATTTCGGATATTTTTGCAAAAGAAGGAGAAACTTATTTCCGTGATTTGGAAACATCCATGATTGATGAGTTAGGTATGATAAAACCGGCGATTATTTCCTGTGGTGGCGGTATGGCACTGCGGGAACTGAATGTGAGAAAGTTACAGGCAATCGGAACGGTTGTTTTACTCACGGCAAAGCCGGAGACAATTTTTGAGCGGGTTCGTTATAACACGAATCGCCCACTGTTGAAAGATAACATGAATGTGGACTACATACGACAGATGATGGAGAAGCGGAGAGGGTATTATGAGCACGCCGCTACCGTGACGGTAAGCACGGATGGGAAAATCATTACCGAGATTGCAAAAGAAATACTTGAAAAATGTTTCTAAATATACTAAAATTATGAATAGATATGAATTTATTGTCGTTTTGTGCGACGGAAAGAGAGGAAACTATGGTATCAGCAGGAGATTTCAGAAACGGTTTGACAATTGAGATTGATGGAACCGTATATCAGGTTATTGAGTTCCAGCATGTAAAACCGGGTAAGGGTGCTGCATTTGTTCGTACCAAATTAAAAAACGTAGTAGATGGCGGTGTTGTGGAGAAGACATTCCGTCCGACAGAGAAGTATCCACAGGCGCATATTGATAAAAAGGAAATGCAGTATTTGTACAACGATGGTGAGATGTACAACTTTATGGATAATGAAACATATGAGCAGATTGCATTGACAGAGGAAGCAGTTGGCGATTCCATGAAATTCGTAAAAGAGAATGATAATGTTAAGATGGTATCTTACAAAGGTAACATTTTCGCAATTGAGCCACCGATGTTTGCTGAGTTGGAAGTAACTGAGACAGAGCCTGGTGTAAAAGGTGATACAGCAACAAACGTTACAAAACCAGCTACCGTTGAGACGGGTGCACAGGTTGCAGTTCCGATTTTCGTAAATCAGGGTGATAAAATCCAGATTGATACAAGAACCGGGGAATATCTGAAGAGATTATAGAGCATTTTTGTAAGTGCATGATGAAAGAGCTATCGCACTGAGATAGTTCAAAATATAAAGAAGTTTAATTTGTTTTGAGACGGGTAACACTTTGTGTTATAGTCTCTTGCAAATTAAACTTCTTTTTTTGCATAATGAGAAAAATTTCACTTGTAATATACCCAGTGGGGGTATATAATCGAATCGAAAATTATCGATAGGAGTGATTGCATGGAAGAAAAGAAAACGTGTCCGTGCTGTGAAGAACGGCACAAAGAACGCTCAGATAAAGAGTATAAAGACTTAATCCATCGTTTAAACCGTATGGAAGGACAAATCCGCGGAATTAGAGGAATGGTTGAGCGCGGTGTTTACTGTACGGATATTTTAGTCCAGGTGGCAGCGGTCAATGCAGCATTGAATAGTTTTAACCGGGTTTTGTTAGCAAACCACATTAAGACCTGTGTGACGGATGATATCCGGGCAGGAAAAGAAGAAACCGTAGATGAATTGATTGCGACTCTGCAAAAACTGATGCGGTAAGAAGTAGAGTGCTTCGATGAGATGAATATAAAAAAAGGAAAGGCGGAATATACATGAAGCAGTATGCAGTGACAGGCATGGCATGTGCAGCATGCAGTGCCCGTGTGGAAAAAGCGGTAAGCCGTGTTGAGGGCGTAAGTTCATGCAGTGTAAATCTTTTGACAAATTCCATGGGGGTAGAAGGTGATGTGCCGGATTCCGTTATTATTCAGGCAGTTGTTGATGCCGGATATGGTGCCCACGTGATGGAACAGAAAAAGAACGGAGAAATGGAGACAGAAGATACATTAAAGGATACAGAGACAAAAAAGTTAAGGAAACGATTGATTGCTTCTTTAATTTTACTTGTATTTTTGATGTATTTATCCATGGGACATATGATGTGGGGATGGCCCCTGCCGGGTGTCCTTGGTGTGAACCATGTAGCGATGGGACTTGCTCAGATGTTATTGACGATTGCGATTATGGTCATTAACCAGCGATTTTTTGTCAGTGGATATAAAAGTTTGTGGCGGCGTTCGCCAAATATGGACACGTTAGTTGCACTTGGCGCCAGTGCAGCTTTTGGCTATAGTGTGTATGCGTTATTTGCGATGGCGGAGGCACAGAGGTTGATGGATGAGGCAAAAGTTATGGCATATATGCATGAGTTTTACTTCGAGTCGGCGGCAATGATTCTTACGCTGATTACTGTTGGGAAAATGCTAGAGGCGCGTTCTAGGGGAAAGACAACGGATGCGATAAAAGGCTTGATGAAGTTAGCTCCCCGGACGGCGGTTGTTGTTCGGGATGGAAAGGAAATTTCCGTGCCGGTAAAAGAGGTTCAAAAGGGAGAGATGTTCCTTGTCAAACCGGGGGAAAATATCCCCGTGGATGGCGTGATTTTAGAAGGAAGCAGTGCAGTCAATGAGGCGGCACTGACCGGAGAAAGTATTCCGGTAGATAAAAAAGAAGGAGAAATGGTTTCTGCCGCAACGCTGAATCAGACCGGTTTTCTTCGCTGCGAGGCAACCAGAGTAGGAGAAGATACCACTTTGTCGCAGATTATCCAGATGGTAAAAGATGCGGCGGCAACGAAAGCACCGATTGCCAAAATTGCAGATAGAGTTTCGGGCGTTTTTGTTCCTGTTGTTATTTCAATTGCAGTAGTTACTTTTCTTGTATGGTTTTTGTGTGGACAAAGTGTTGGTTATGCATTGGCACGTGCTATTTCGGTTCTAGTTATCAGTTGCCCGTGTGCCCTTGGTCTGGCAACGCCGGTTGCTATTATGGTAGGAAATGGTCTTGGCGCCAGACACGGAATTTTGTTTAAGACGGCAGCAGCTTTGGAAGAGACGGGTAAAATTGCAACCGTGGCACTGGATAAAACCGGAACGATTACGCGCGGTGAGCCGAAGGTAACTGATATGATTCCATTTTCTGGGTGCTCCGAGAATGAACTTCTTTCGTATGCGTATGCGCTGGAGAAAAAGAGTGAGCATCCTCTGGCACGTGCTATTGTTTCCTATGCAGAGGAACTTGATACTTTATCATCGGAACTTTCGGGATTTGAAATTATGCCGGGAAATGGTCTGAAAGGACAGATTAAAGAAAATGGTAAAACGGAAGTCCTGCTTGGTGGAAATCAGTCTGCGATTGAAAAGGTGGCAGTGATTGATGACACGGTAAAAGGGCAGGCGAACCGATTGGCAGAAGAAGGAAAAACACCATTGTATTTTGCCAAAGATGACACGCTGCTTGGTATGATTGCCGTGGCGGATACGATGAAAGAAGACAGTGCCGATGCCGTCAGCCAGATGCAGAAAATGGGACTTCGCGTTGTGATGCTTACCGGAGATAATGAAAAAACAGCAAATGCGATTGGCCGGGAAGCCGGTGTGGATGAAGTGATTGCCGGTGTTCTGCCGGATGAAAAAGAGGCCGTGATTCGAAAATTGAAAGAAAACGGCAAGGTTGCCATGGTGGGCGATGGTATTAATGATGCGCCGGCTCTTACGCAGGCAGATATCGGAATTGCCATTGGAGCCGGAACAGATGTGGCAATGGATGCAGCGGATGTTGTATTGATGAAGAGTAAACTCAGTGATGTTCCGGCAGCAATCCGCTTAAGCCGTGCAACCAGAAAAAATATCCGTGAAAATTTATTCTGGGCATTTATTTATAATATTATTGGTATTCCGTTGGCAGCCGGTGTGTGGATTCCGTTGTTTGGCTGGCAGTTAAATCCGATGTTTGGAGCGGCAGCAATGAGTTTGTCCAGTTTCTGCGTGGTGACAAATGCGCTTCGGTTGAATTTTAAGAAGATTTAATGGTTATAGCGTATTCCTATACCTAGTAAAATATTTCTTGTATTAGACAATACCCTACCTATTTGGTATGATAACTACAGAACAAGAAAATAACACCTGTGCAGAGCACAATGAAAATGGAGGTATGAGAATATGAGTAAAAAAAGTTATGCAGAAAGAAATTTAAAATTTGAGACACTTCAGTTACATGTAGGACAGGAAAATCCGGACCCGGTTACCGATGCAAGAGCAGTTCCGATTTACGCTACTTCATCTTATGTGTTCCGCAACAGTGAACATGCAGCAGCACGTTTTGGACTTACGGATGCAGGAAATATTTACGGACGTTTGACAAATCCTACAGAAGATGTTTTTGAACAGCGTGTGGCAGCACTTGAAGACGGCGTGGCAGCACTTGCCGTAGCGAGTGGTGCAGCAGCAATTTCCTATACGATTCAGAATCTTGCACAGGCAGGAGACCACATCGTAGCAGCAAAAAATATTTATGGTGGAACCTACAATTTGTTAGCTCACACATTAGTACAGTATGGTATTGAAACAACATTTGTTGACCCATTTAACTTTGACGAGGTTGAGGCTGCAATCAAAGATAATACAAAGGCTGTATTTATTGAAACACTGGGAAATCCGAACTCAGATGTTGTGGATATTGAGAAATTGGCAGACATTGCACATGCTCACAAAATTCCACTGGCAATTGACAATACATTTGCTACTCCTTATCTGGTTCGCCCGATTGAATACGGTGCTGATATCGTGGTACATTCCGCAACAAAATTCATCGGTGGACATGGTGCAGCTATCGGTGGTGTCATTGTAGACAGCGGTAAGTTTGACTGGGAAGCAAGCGGCAAATTCGCTTCTTTGACCGAGCCAAACCCAAGTTATCACGGAATCAGCTTTACAAAAGCGGTAGGACCGGCTGCTTTCGTTACGAAAATCCGTGCGATTCTGCTTCGTGATACCGGTGCGACACTTTCTCCGTTCCATGCATTTATGTTTTTACAGGGGCTTGAAACTCTTTCCCTTAGAGTTGAGCGCCACGTAGAAAATGCATTGAAAGTAGTAGAATATCTGAATGCACATCCTCAGGTAGA
>OHDA01001188.1_pt1 | contig 10470 bp, 8 predicted proteins | sample 1566881 | NCBI WGS metagenome assembly OHDA01 (sample SAMEA3879585, study PRJEB24766) | human gut metagenome | biome: human-associated habitat; feature: feces | place: USA | collected 1985/1987
CACCTACGGCGGCGAAGCGAAAAACCTTTTGCGGGATTTGCAGAGCCGGAACGAGCGAATGTTTTTGCTTACGCTGTTAGTTTTGAATGTGGCAGACACAAAGCAGAAATTGGACAACGACGTATTTCAGGCCGCAAGTATCGCACAGAAATACAACTGTATGCTCACCCGCCTTGACTACCGGCAGGAACAGGGGCTTATGTCCTCTATCCCATTGGGCGAAAACCTAATCCAAATCCAGCGGGGCTTGACGACTTCCAGCACCGCCATTTTCGTCCCCTTTACGGTACAAGAGCTGTTCCAAAGCGGCGAAGCGTTGTATTACGGCTTAAACGCATTATCGAATAACATGATTTTGTGCGACAGGAAAAGGCTGAAGAACCCTAACGGCTTGATACTCGGCACACCCGGCAGCGGCAAGAGTTTTTCGGCAAAGCGCGAGATCACCAACGCTTTTCTCATTACCGCAGACGATATTATCATTTGCGACCCGGAAGCGGAATATTACCCCCTTGTGGAACGGCTGAAAGGGCAGGTTATCAAGGTTTCGCAGAACAGCACGCAGTACATTAACCCGATGGATATAAACCTCAATTACAGCGAGGGCGACACGCCCATAGCCTTAAAGAGCGATTTTATCCTTTCCTTTTGCGAGTTGATTATGGGCGGCAAAAACGGGCTGGAAGCGGTTGAAAAGACTTTGATTGACCGCGCCGTTATCAGCGTGTACCGCAGCTACCTTGCAGACCCGAAGCCGGAGAATATGCCGATTTTGGGCGACCTCTACAATGAAATCAAGAAGCAGCCGGAAAAGGAAGCGCAGCGTATCGCGTCGGCATTGGAACTCTATGTAAATGGCAGTTTGAACGTGTTTAACCACCAAACAAACGTTGACATTCACAACCGCCTTGTCTGCTTTGATATTAAAGAACTCGGCACCCAGCTACGAAAACTCGGTATGCTCATTGTCCAAGATCAAGTTTGGAACAGAGTTACCATAAACCGCAGCGAAGGCAAGGCGACGCGGTACTATATCGACGAGTTTCATTTGCTGCTCAAAGAGGAACAGACCGCCGCGTACAGCGTGGAGATTTGGAAGCGTTTCAGAAAATGGGGCGGCATACCCACAGCCATTACGCAGAACGTCAAAGTGCGCCCAGATAGGGCGCTGTGCAAAGCAGTCTAAGGTACTGCCGCACACGGCAGTGTGCGAAACAATCTGCCTTACCGACTAAGGAGAAATACTTTACGGGAACAGCGCATGGCAGAAAAAGGAATAGTCACCAAAGGACTTAGGTGCGACTGTTTTCTAATGTTAAGAAGATATGAGGATAAGATTGGGTTTATCGAATGTAAGGTTCCAGTTCCTGTTTTTTGCAGGTGTGGGAAAAGTCCTGAAACCCATGTCATAACGCTGTCACGTCATCTTTCACGGCGGGACAACTGCCAACACGTTATGAAACAGGCGTGAGAACACGTCACAACGAACCGAAAGCATATCCGACAATCTTCACTAACCTATGCACAGTGCTAACTGGGGATTGCCTAAGTCTGGCTCATTTGCCGGATATGGTAACGGAGGCTCCATAGTAGTCCGAGAGGGATAATGACCCTTACATGGCGAAGGGAGCCAGTTAGTAACATCTAAAATGTAAGAATGAAAGGGAGGAGAAACCTCAATGAAACCAACATCTGAAATTTTAGAGCGTATTGAAAAGTGTTCCAGCGAACACAAAGACGGCGTATTCACAAGACTTTACAGATACTTACTTCGTGAAGATATTTACTACGCCGCCTATCAGAAACTTTATGCAAACAAAGGTGCAACAACACAGGGTATCGACAACGATACCGCAGACGGTTTCAGTGACTTCTATGTAAAAGAGTTAATCCAGTCACTAAAGGACGGAACCTACAAAGCCAATCCTGTAAGGCGTGAGTATATTCCAAAGAAAAACGGAAAGCTCCGTCCGCTGGGTATCCCGTCTTTCCATGACAAGCTCCTGCAAGAAGTTGTCAGAATGATTTTAGAAGCTATCTATGAACCTGTCTTTGACAGCCACTCCCACGGTTTCAGACCGGGTAAAAGCTGTCATACCGCACTCCGTCAGATTTCTTCTGACTTCACAGGCGTGGTCTGGTTTATCGAGGGCGATATACAAGGTTGTTTTGATAACATCAATCACGAAAAATTGATTGAGATTTTGAGCAGGAAAATCAAGGACAGTCGTTTTCTGAACATCATTCGCCAGTTTTTGAAAGCTGGGTATATCGAGAATTGGAAATACAACGCCACTTACAGCGGTTCCCCGCAGGGTGGTATCTGTTCTCCAATACTTGCAAATATCTATCTGAATGAGCTGGACAAGAAGTTTCGGGAAATCGCAGAACGCTTTGATAAGCCGAGGTCTGCATATCAGACACCGGAATATCATGCGGCAAGCAAAGAATTAAAAAGACTGTCTTATTGGATTGACCATACCGCTGATGAAGCGGCAAGACAAGAACTGATTGACCAGCATAGGGCACAGAAGAAAGCTATGAGAAATCTGCCCTGCAAACCTGCCGACAACAAGAAGTTCACTTTTGTCCGTTATGCGGACGATTGGCTGGCAGGTGTGTGCGGCACAAAAGCGGAATGTGAGGACTTGAAAGCCGAAATCGCTGAATTTCTAAGCACAGAGCTGAAATTAACTCTAAGCGAGGAAAAGACGCTGATAACGCACAGCTCCGAAAAAGTCCGTTTCATTGGATATGATATTTGCGTCCGCAGAAATCAGGAAGTCAAAGGTCACAGAATGAAAAACGGAACGTGGAGAAAATCCCGTACCCTGCACATGAAAGTTGCCCTGTCTGTTCCCCATACGGAAAAGATTGAGAAATTCATGTTTGCAAAGAAAGTCATTCGCCAAAAGGAAAACGGGGAGTTTCAGCCGATACACCGAGCCGGACTTCTCAACCTTGCGGATTATGAGATTGTGGAACAGTACAATGCCGAAGCAAGAGGATTATGCAACTATTACAATCTGGCTTGTGATTATCACACGCTGGACTACTTCTGCTATCTTATGGAGTACAGTTGCTTAAAGACGATTGCTAATAAGCACAAAACCAGTATCCGCAAAATCATTCGCCAGTATAAAGACGGGAAAACATGGTCTGTCCCTTATGAAACTAAAGCAGGAACAAAACGTGTTCGCCCTGTTAAAATCGCAGATTGTAAGCGTGGCGAAGCGAGTGACATCATTTATCAGAGAAAGAAATTCAGCTGGAAAACCACTATTAGACAACGGCTCAATGCCAGAGTTTGTGAACTATGTGGGTGTAAAGAAGCCGATTTGTATGAGGTTCACGTTATACGGAACTTAAACGAATTGGGTAATTCTGATTGGGAAACCGTGATGAAAAAGAAGCGGCGGAAAACGCTTGTTGTTTGTAGCAAGTGCCATGAAAGAATACACAGACACTAATCAATACGTTAATTACTAATGGGGAGCCGGATACTTCGAGAGGAGTAAGTCCGGTTCCGAGGGAGGGTGTAGGAAACCTACCGCCAACGGCGGCAAGGCGCCTTTACCCTACCCTACGACCTCTTGGCAAGCCGCGAAGTGGAAAATATCTTTGAAAACTCTGATTTTGTCCTCATGCTCAATCAGGCGGCGGGCGACCGGGCTATCCTTGCGAAGCAGCTCAACATCTCCCCGCAGCAGATGAAATATGTCACCCACACCGAAGCGGGCGAGGGGCTTATCTTCTACGGGAACGTGGTGCTGCCCTTTGTAGACCGCTTCCCGAAAGACACCGAGCTTTACCGGGTAATGACGACGAAGCCGGAGGAAGTGGGCGAAGCATGAACGGGCTGAAAACTGACACCATCATCAACCGCGACGCGCTCTATGCCTTGCGGGAGCTTCCAGAGGAAAGCGTACACTGTTGCGTCACAAGCCCGCCCTACTATGCGCTTAGGGATTATGGGCTTGATATGCAGATTGGGCGGGAGGACACGCCGGAGCAGTACATTGACAGGCTGACCGAGGTTTTCCGCGAGCTGCGCCGGGTACTGCGTTCTGACGGTACGCTCTGGCTGAATATCGCGGACACCTACTGCGGCACAGGGAACAAGGGCTACCATGCAGACCCGAAGAACCCGAAAGGCAGAAACGGACAGCAGATTGCAAGAAACAACCGCGTTTCCGGCTGCAAACAAAAGGACTTAATCGGTATCCCTTGGCTTTTAGCCTTTGCCCTACGCGCTGACGGGTGGTATTTACGGAGCGACATTATCTGGCAGAAAGAAAACCCCATGCCGGAGAGCGTGAAAGACCGCCCTACCCGCTGCTATGAACATATCTTTCTGCTTACGAAGTCAAAGAAATATTTCTATGACGCAGCCGCCATAGCCGAGCCGTTAGCCCCCACAACGGCGGCGCGGTACCGCACCGGGCGCAGCGCGGGACAGAAATATGCGGACGAAGTACCCGGACAGGGGAACGTACAGGGGCTTAACCGGGCGCGAAGCGGCAGCTACTACGACGAAGCCCTCATGCCGACCATGCGGAACAGGCGGGACGTGTGGCTTATCAATACCGTACCCTACAAGGGCGGGCATTTCGCCGCGTTCCCGCCAAAACTTGCCGAAACCTGTATCAAGGCGGGCTGTCCGAAAGGCGGCGTTGTGCTTGACCCCTTTTTCGGCAGCGGCACGACGGGGGCAGCCGCAAGGCAGCTTGACAGGCATTATATAGGCATTGAGATAAACGCCGAGTATTGCGCCCTTGCAAGGGCGCGGATTGGAGGGACAGAAAAATAAAACAGTATCGAGCGCGTGAGAAAGTCACGCAGAAAATGACCCGCGAGGGGGCTGTCGAGGTAAACGCCGCCACCGGGAAAAAGAAACGTATCAGCAAGCGGATAAGGGACGCGGACTTTGCAAAGACCGAAGCACCGCAGCCGCCGGAACAGGCAGCGCAGCCCCTACCGGGCGGCGCAACTTCCCCGCCCTTAACCGACACGCCGCCACTTCCCCATGCGCCGGGGGCAGAACGGGAACAGGACACCGCCGCAGCCGAGCGCGTCTTGGAGCGTATCGACGGGGCGCGTACCAGAAAGGCGAGCAAAAAGGCGGCGAGGAAAGCACAGGCAGAAGCCACAGCAAAAGAAAAATCTTCCCGCTTGCAGTTTACCGACGAGGAACGGGCAACGCCGGAGCTTGAAAGGTATATCCGAAAATCGGACAAAGCAGCCGACCGTCTGGACGCGGCAAAGGCGGCTATCCCCAAAGAAAAGAAACTTGTACGGGAGCGCACCTTTGATGAAGCCACCGGGAAAGGCAAGACCCGCCTACATTTTGAGGAACAGGAAAAGCCCATAGGAAGGAATAAGCCCCACAATAACCCGCTATCCCGCCCCGCACAGGAAGCGGGTATTTTCGTCCACAACAAGATACATTCCGTTGAAAAGGACAATTCCGGCGTTGAGGGGGCGCACAAATCCGAAGAACTGGCAGAGCGCGGCGCAAAGTACGGGACGCGGAAAGTCAAGGAGGGCTACCGCAGCCACAAGCTCAAACCCTACCGGGCGGCGGCAAAGGCAGAGAAAGCGGCGTTCAAGGCGAATGTGGATTTCCAGTACCATAAATCCCTACATGACAATCCGCAGATTGCGGGCAATCCCCTTTCCCGCTTCATGCAGAAGCAGCAAATCAAGCGGCAGTATGCAAAGTCGGCAAGGAAAGGCGGCGCAAAAACGGCGCAGAAAGCCGCAGAGAACACCCGCAAGGCGGCAAAAAAGACCGCCGAGGAAACAAAAAAGGCAATCGCTTTTGTAGGGCGGCACCCGGCGGGCGTATGTATCGCCGTTGCCGCGCTGCTCTTATTCATCATGGTATCGGCGGGGCTTTCCTCTTGCGGCTCCATGTTCTCCGGCTTGATGAACGGCATACTTGGGACTTCCTACACGTCGGAGGACAGCGACCTTGTGGCGACGGAAAATAATTACGCCGCAAAGGAAAACGAGCTTCAGCAGCAGATTGACAATATCGAAAGCACCCACCCCGGCTATGACGAATACCGCTATGACCTTGACAGTATCGGGCATAACCCCCATGAGTTAGCGTCCTACCTCACCGCCCTTTTACAGACCTACACCCCGCAGAGCGCACAGGCAGAACTAAACCGCGTCTTTGCCATGCAGTACACTTTGACGCTGACGGAAGAAACGGAAATCCGCTACCGCACAGAAACAAGCACAGACCCGGAAACAGGGGAAACGACCAGCGAGGAAGTACCCTACGAGTACCATATCCTCAACGTGAAGCTGACGAACAAGCCCATTTCCGAGATTGCGGAGGAACTTCTAACGCCACAGCAGCTTGAAATGTACCGCGTCTATCTGGAAACAAGCGGAAACAAGCCGCTGATTTTCGGCGGCGGCTCCCCCGATACTTCCGCGTCCGAGGATTTAAGCGGCGTGGATTTTGTGAACGGGACGCGACCGGGCAACACCGCCATTGTGGAGCTTGCGAAGCAGCAAGTCGGCAACGTGGGCGGGCGACCCTATTGGAGCTGGTACGGATTTTCAAGCCGCGTGGAATGGTGCGCCTGTTTCGTTTCATGGTGCTACAATCAAGCCGGAAAGAGCGAGCCGCGCTTTGCCGGGTGCCAGTCACAGGGCGTACCCTGGTTCCAGTCACGCGGGCAATGGGGCGCGAGGGGCTATGAGAATATCGCCCCCGGCGACGCTATCTTTTTCGACTGGGACGGGGACGGGAGCGCAGACCATGTGGGGCTTGTTATCGGAACGGACGGGGAGCGCGTCTATACCGTCGAGGGCAATTCCGGCGACGCCTGCAAGATAAAGAGCTACCCCGTCAATTACTCCTGTATCAAGGGCTACGGCTTAATGAATTGGAACTGACAACAAAAAAATGAAAATCTGAAAGGAGAAATTTATTGATGGCTATGAACAAAATTGAACGTATCGACAAGGAGATTGCAAAGACCCGCGAGAAAATCACCGAGTACCAGAATAAATTAAGGGGGCTTGAAGCGCAGAAAACCGAAGCGGAAAACCTGCAAATCGTACAGCTTGTGCGCTCCATGCGCCTTTCCCCGCATGAGCTTTCCGCTATGCTTTCCGGGGGCGGTATTCCGGGCATGGAAGCCGCGCCGGGCTACCCCGCAGAACCCGCAGACCACGACACCGAAGAAATGGAGGACACCGAGAATGAATAAGAAAATCCTTAGAACCTTGACCGCACTTTGCGCCGCCCTTGTACTTATGGGCGGCTTTTCCGTCACCGCTTTTGCACAGACCCCGGAGGGAGAGGACGACACCAACGACAGCGGCGTTGTCTACGAGGAACCCCAAAAGGAAGAACCCCTTACCCCGGACGGGAACGCGACCCTTGTAGACGATTTCGGCGGCAACAAGCAGCTTATCACCGTAACGACCAAAAACGGCAATTACTTTTATATCCTCATTGACCGGGACGACGAGGGCGAGAACACCGTACATTTCCTTAATCAAGTGGACGAAGCCGACCTCTTAGCACTTATGGAGGACGGAAGCACCGAAGCAGCCCCGCCCGCCGTTTGCAGTTGCACCGAAAAATGCGAAGCCGGAAAGGTAAATGTGAGCTGCCCCGTCTGCAAGGACAACATGACCGCTTGCAGCGGCAAGGAAGCAGAGCCGGAAACCGAGGAACCGCCGGAGCTGCCCAAAGAGAAAGGCAATGCGGGCGGGCTTGTGCTTTTCCTTGTCGTGGCACTTCTTGGCGGCGGGGGCGCGTTCTATTATTTTAAGTTTATGAAGCCGAAGCAAAACGTCAAGGGCGGCACCGACCTTGAAGATTTCGATTTTGACGATTACGACGAGGACGAGGGGGACGGGCTTTCTGATGAAGAACAGGAGGACGAGGAAGCATGACCCTGTTTACCGACAATCCCTTTGAAAAGATGATGATACAAAGACCGGGCGGGCGGCGTGACAATGCGCCGCCCGTTCCCCATTCCCCGGCTTGCGCTTCCTGTCCGTACAAAGGGCAGCTCCCTTGTGTGGGCTACTGTCTGAAACAGGTACAGGAGAAAAAGGCAAGTGAGCCGGAACGCTGAAAATGGACTTTTAATTTTCGTTTGCAACATCTATGAGATTTTCGTAATGCAAAAGTGTTATGTTATTTTCATTTTGCAGTTGGAGCTTTCTATCACGAATATTCTCAAAATCTTTACGGAGTCCGGCTATCACAGCATAGTAGATTTGATAAGGGCAATATTTGTATAATTGTCTGGGTAACTTTGTATTGGAGAATGAGTGCTTTTCCAATTCTGCTACAATTACATTCCAATTTGCAGCAATATACATTTGCCAATCCCTAACCTGTTCAATCCCTTTATTGATTACTTCCCCGAAACGAGTACCTTTTTCTTTTGTTATCCGCCCGTTGGGAGCTTCTAATTCCACAAAGACAAATTGATAACCGTCTGAACTATTACCTATGAGCAGATAATCAGCCACATAAGCCGACCCGATTTTGAACTCTGGAAAGATATAATTATCGTCATGGTGTCCTGTTCTGTAATAATGCCGTAATAAGCCAAACAAATAATTCCATGCACGATTAGAAGCTATCCAATTTAGTATAGCTCTTTCTGTTGTATCGGAAGAAGTAATCAGTTGATAAAACTCTTTTGTCGTATCATATATAGGTGTGAACCTTGAATAATGGTTGTTGGGAAATAGCGAAGTAGCACACTCAATAAAGTAATCCATTTCTTTGTTTTTACCGCGCCTGTAATGCCCGCCACGTTTTTTATTCATTGCTTCTTCCTGTTCATCAGTAGGAGCAAAAACATCGAAAGTATGTATTGATTTCATATTGTCACCTGTTTCTTATAGTAATGCTTAAAGTATAAACCAATTTCAAACCTAAAACAACCGAAAGGAGAACAGAAAATGAAACTGATTATTGCAGAAAAGCCGAGCGTGGCGCAGACTATCGCCGCCGCGCTTGGCGTTAAGGAAAAGAAAGACGGATATATCGAGGGCGGCGGCTGCCTCATTTCATGGTGCGTCGGGCATTTGGTACAGCTTGCGGAAGCTGCCGCCTACGGGGAGCAATATAAAAAATGGAGTTTTGAGAGCTTACCCATTCTGCCGGAGGAATGGCAGTACGCCGTTGACCCGGACAAGGGGAAGCAATTCAAAACCCTAAAAGAGCTTATGCACCGCGCCGACGTTTCCGAAGTGGTAAATGCGTGTGACGCGGGGCGCGAGGGAGAATTGATTTTCCGCTTTGTCTACGAAGCGGCGGGCTGCAAGAAGCCCATGCGCCGCTTGTGGATTTCCTCAATGGAGGACGGGGCAATCAAGGCGGGCTTTGCTTCCCTCAAAGACGGGCAGGAATACGACGCGCTCTTTGCGTCTGCCCTCTGCCGCGCAAAGGCTGACTGGCTTATCGGCATTAACGCCACCCGGCTTTTCTCCTGCCTGTATGGAAAGACCTTGAACGTGGGGCGCGTCCAGACCCCGACCTTAAAAATGCTCACCGACCGGGACGCGGCTATCTCCCATTTCCAGAAAGAAAAATATTATCATGTTCGCCTTGATTTATCCGGCGCGGAAGCGGCAAGCGAAAGGATTTCAGACAAGGCAGAAGCCGACGCGCTGAAAGGGGCTTGCGAAGCGGAAACGGCGGTATGCGTTTCCCTTACCAGAGAGAAGAAAACCGCAGCCCCGCCGAAGCTCTTTGACCTTACCTCTTTGCAGCGGGAAGCGAACCGCATTTTCGGCTACACCGCGAAGCAGACCCTTGACCTTGCACAATCCCTTTATGAAAAGCGGCTCCTTACTTATCCGAGGACGGACAGCAGCTTTCTTACTGACGACATGGGCGGCACCGCAGCGGGCATTATCGCGCTGCTTTGCGAAAAACTCCCCTTTATGGCGGGCGCGGACTTCACGCCGGAGGTTGTAAAGGTATTAGACAGTAAAAAAGTATCAGACCACCACGCAATCATTCCCACTATGGAGCTTGCAAAGGCTGACCCGGACGCGCTGCCGGAAAGCGAGAAGAATATCCTTACCCTTGCGGGGGCGCGTCTGCTCTTTGCCACCGCCGAGCCGCACGCCTACGAAACCGTTACAGCGGTTTTCTCCTGCGCCGGAGCCAATTTTACCGCGCGGGGAAAGACCATACTTAGCGACGGGTGGAAAGACCTTGAACGATGCTACCGGGCGACGCTGAAAACGAAGCCCGAAGCCGACGACGGGGACAGCGACGCTTCCACGCTGCCGGAGCTTTCCGAGGGGCAGACCTTTTCTGATTTTTCCGCAAAGGTTACGGAGCATGACACGACCCCGCCGAAGCCCCACAACGAAGCAAGCCTTTTGTCGGCTATGGAACGCGCCGGGAATGAGGACACCGACCCGGACGCGGAACGCCGGGGGCTTGGCACTCCCGCCACCCGCGCC
>OHDA01001191.1_pt1 | contig 10448 bp, 13 predicted proteins | sample 1566881 | NCBI WGS metagenome assembly OHDA01 (sample SAMEA3879585, study PRJEB24766) | human gut metagenome | biome: human-associated habitat; feature: feces | place: USA | collected 1985/1987
CCGATACTTTATTACATTTACCAGACAGGAACGATCGTGTATATGGTGCTCGCCATGGTGGCAATTGCAACCTTTCTTCCAACAACTGCGGCAGTGATCTTCGGATGTCTCGCTTTTCTGGTGGATATGTCAGCGGTCATCCTTGCATATTATCATCCGGTGGATGTGGAACAGGTAACGGCTGAGAGTGAGTTGAATTCTACGATCTGCTCGTTGATGATCGTACTTATCAGTGTGTTTACGATCACGATCCTTTTAAATGTGCAGCAGAAAAAGCAGGCGGAAGAACTCACAAGTCTCAGCAGACAGCTGGAACAGGCGGCAGATCATGATGCGCTGACCGGGTTATATAACCGGAGATATCTGAACCGCTATCTTGAGCGGCTGGTACAGAAAGGGAAGAAAGACGTTTATGCGGCACTGATCGATCTGGATTTTTTTAAGAAGGTCAATGATGAATACGGACATGCTTTTGGAGATGAAGTGCTCATTGAATTTGCGAGGATACTGGAACGTAATCTGATAGCAGATGGAATCGCAGTGAGGTTTGGTGGAGAAGAGTTTATGCTGATCCTGCCGGATGTGACGGAGGAGGAGATTCGCCATATGCTGGCGAAAATGAGCGCAGACTACAGACTGTTTGGAAAACAGAAAAAGAACCGGGCATTTACATTCAGCTGTGGTGTGGAACAGTTTGCAGACGGTATGGATGTTTCGGACGTTTACCGGCAGGCGGATGAAAAACTTTATCTCGCAAAGGAGAGAGGCAGAGACCGTGTGATCATTGACAGATAAAAACAGAACATGATAAAATTTATCAATAAAATACGTTAGGCTTGTGTAACTGATATAAAGCGAATTATAATCGGTACGAAACATAGGAAAACATTGTGTTTTATGAAAAAATCATAATACGAATGAAGACAGCGGAAGAAGAAAACTGCTTTCATGAAATACAAAAAGGAGGATTTTATCATGGTAGATTGGAAGAAAATTGCATTATTTGCAGGAGGTACATTATTTGGAACAGCTGGTGTTAAGATTTTAGCCAGTGATGATGCGAAGAAAGTATATACACAGTGTACAGCAGCGGTTTTAAGAGCTAAGGACTGTGTAATGAAAACAGTGACAACTGTTCAGGAGAATGCTGGTGACATCTATGAAGATGCAAAGACGATCAATGAAGAACGTGCAGCAGCAAAAGAGGCAGCAGTTGTTGAGGACGCAGAGAAAGCAGAGGAAGCTGTAGAAGAAGCTTCCGAGCCAGCAGAAGCATAAGAGGTGGATTCGTAAAGAGGCTGTCGCACAGGAAACGTGTGGCAGCCTCTTCCTTAAGTAAGAGGAAACAGATTGACATATGTGGTCTGGTAAGTACAGACCGCATAACTGGAAGGATGTAAGAATAATGAAATTTATGATAAAGCACGAGGCAAAAGGAAGAATGCGTATCCACGCAGTACAGAACCGCATGAGTTATGCACAGGCAGATACACTTCTTTATTTTTTACACAGCCAGAAAGAAGTAACATTTGCAAAAGTCTACGACAGAACCTGCGACGCAGTGATCTCTTATGTAGGTGACAGACAGACGATCATCGAATTACTCCGTGGTTTCCACTACGAGGATGTGGAAGTACCGGAAGGTCTGATCGAGAATTCGGGAAGGGAGTTAAACAATACCTACCAGGAAAAATTAATTGGTAAGATTGTGTTCCATTACGCAAGACGCTGGATCCTTCCTTATCCGATCCGTATCTGTCTCACTTCACTCCGCTCCGTAAAATATATCTGGAAAGGACTAACAACACTTGCAGCAGGAAAAATCGAAGTTCCGGTTTTAGATGCAACTGCCATCGGTGTTTCAGTTCTTAGAAGTGATTTTAATACCGCAGGTTCCATTATGTTTATGCTTGGAATTGGTGAATTATTGGAAGAGTGGACACATAAAAAATCTGTGGATGATCTGGCGAGAACCATGTCCTTAAATGTGGGAAAAGTGTGGTTAAAACGCGAGAATCAGGAAGTGCTTGTACCAGCTTCTGAGATCCGTCCGGGAGATGAGGTTGTTGTCCATATGGGCAATGTCATCCCATTTGACGGTATAGTCAGCGACGGTGAGGCAATGGTCAATCAGGCATCCTTAACCGGAGAATCTGTTCCTGTCAGAAGAATTGTGGAAAATTCTGTTTATGCCGGCACCGTGGTAGAGGAGGGAGAGCTTACCGTTCTCATCAAAGAAGTCGGCGGTTCCAGCCGCTTCGAGAAGATCGTCACCATGATCGAGGAGTCCGAAAAATTAAAATCTGCACTGGAAGGAAAAGCAGAGCATCTGGCAGATAAATTGGTGCCTTACAGTCTTGGCGGTACGATTTTAACTTATCTGCTCACAAGAAATGTGACAAAGGCACTGTCCATTCTTATGGTGGATTACAGTTGTGCCTTAAAACTTGCAATGCCGATCTCTGTTTTATCTGCGATCCGTGAGGCAAGTCTTTACAATGTCACAGTAAAAGGTGGTAAATATTTAGAGGCGGTTGCGGAGGCAGATACCATTGTATTCGATAAGACGGGAACGCTTACCAAGGCAAAACCAACGGTTGTAGATGTCGTATCATTTAACGGAGAAAGCACGGACGAACTGCTCCGTATTGCAGCATGCTTAGAGGAGCATTTTCCTCATTCCATGGCAAAAGCTGTTGTGGATGCAGCAACACAGAAAAACCTCGAACATGAGGAGATGCATAGCAAAGTAGAGTACATTGTTGCACATGGAATTGCTTCGACAATCAATGAGAAACGTGCCGTGATCGGAAGTGCACATTTTGTATTTGAAGATGAAAATTGTGTGATTTCGGAAGGAGAACAGGCAAAATTTGACGCACTGCCGAAGGAATACTCTCATCTGTATCTTGCAATTGAAGGAAAACTTGCAGCAGTCATCTGTATCGAAGATCCTCTGCGTGAGGAAGCCTCGGCAGTTGTTCAGTCATTAAAACGGGCAGGTTTGTCCAAGGTTGTCATGATGACAGGAGACAGTGAGCGTACTGCAGCGGCGATCGCAAAGCGTGTCGGCGTGGATGAATATTATTCGGAAGTACTGCCGGAAGATAAGGCAAGCTTTGTGGAGAGAGAAAAGGCAGCCGGAAGAAAAGTCATCATGATCGGTGACGGTATCAACGATTCCCCTGCATTGTCTGCAGCCAATGTCGGAATTGCCATCAGCGACGGAGCTGAGATTGCAAGAGAGATCGCAGATATCACGGTAAGCTCAGATGATCTGTACCAGATCGTCACCTTAAAATTATTGAGTGACAGTCTGATGGAGCGAATCAAAAAGAATTACCGCAGAATCGTAGGATTTAACTCCCTGCTCATTGTACTTGGTGTGACAGGGGTGATCCAGCCGACCACATCGGCACTGTTACATAACAGTTCTACTCTGCTGATCGGTCTTGAGAGTATGCAGAATCTGCTGGACTAAATGACAGATGATTTTAGAAGAGAGCAATGTTTCGGGAATACAGCAATCAGGGCGGTAAATACAGACTCCCGGTGTGGATTTTTAGCAGGAATCCACACCGGGAGTCTGTGTTTATGCGGGCAACGAGCCAAAGTCTTTGCTTGCATGAGATTTTGGCGACTGCCGCGATAACTTGAGAAAAATCTTGACTTCAACCGGGGGTCAGGGGTTATCATATAGAAAAGCAGTAAAAGCAAAACCAAGGAGGAATTATGGAGAAATCGAAAGTATATTTTACATCTTTTAAGGCAACAGGCAATGAAAATCTGCTTCAGAAACTTCATCGTCTTATGAAAACTGCCGGATTTGAAAACATTGATTTTAAGGATAAGTATGCAGCGGTTAAAATTCATTTTGGAGAATATGGAAATCTTGCGTTCTTACGTCCGAACTATGCAAGAGTGGTAGCAGACTATGTAAAGGAACTTGGTGGAAAACCATTTTTAACAGATTGTAATACACTTTATGTTGGAAGCAGAAAGAATGCATTGGATCATCTGGAAACCGCTTATGTGAATGGGTTTTCCCCATATCAGACCGGATGTCATGTGCTGATCGCAGATGGTTTAAAGGGAACAGATGAAACACTTGTGCCAGTCAACGGTGAGTATGTGAAAGAGGCAAAGATCGGTTCTGTGATCATGGATGCAGATGTATTTATTTCCCTGACACATTTCAAGGGACATGAGACGGCAGGTTTTGGCGGAACAATTAAAAATATCGGTATGGGATGTGGCTCGAGAGCAGGAAAAATGGAGCAGCATTGCGAAGGAAAACCAAGTGTCGCAACCGAAGCATGTATAGGTTGTGGAGCCTGCGGCAGAATCTGTGCACACGGAGCGCCGGTCATCACAGATCACAAAGCAAAAATTGATCATGATAAATGTGTTGGCTGCGGAAGATGTCTTGCAGTCTGTCCAAAGGATGCAATTTCAGCAGATTATGCGGACTCTGTTGCAATGCTGAATTACAAAATGGCAGAGTACAGTCTCGCAGTCTGTCAGAACAGACCATGTTTCCATGTTTCACTGATCTGTGACGTATCACCAAACTGTGACTGTCATCCAGAGAATGATATTCCGATTCTTCCGAACATTGGGATGTTAGCTTCTTTTGATCCGGTAGCTTTGGATCAGGCATGTGCGGATCTCTGCAATCAGGCAACACCGGTAGAGAGCAGTGTTCTTGGAAAGAATATTGCGCATGCACATGAGCATCATGAGGAATGTGATCATGATCACTTCCATATGACACATCCGGATACCGAGTGGAAGAGTTGTATTGAGCACGCAGTCAAAATCGGACTCGGCACCAACGAATATGATCTGGAAACAATTTAACCGGAGTTTAACGGACGTAGTGTCGCAGATTCTGTGGTGCTTTCTTAGGGCTTGAAGGGCAGATATAAGCGTCCTTTCACAAGTCGTGATTTTATAGGTTTATGAAAAGAAAAATGGTACAGACGAAATATGATGTTCCTGTTCGCCGGGCATTCCGATAAGCCTCTGAAGAGTCTTATCTCCATGGCTCACGAAGGAAATCATATTTGTCTGTACCGTTTTTCTTTCATTTACGTTACGAATGACTTGTGAGAGGACGCTTATACATGCCCGATCAACGTCATGAATCGCACCACAAAATCTGCAATTTACGTTATGGAACTCACGGTTATGGGATGAGTGCCTGTAAAATCCAAAGTGTTCACCTCCTCAAACTGAAAGTTTCCAGTATGCCTATCCATGTTACTTCGATGGAAACTCTCATTTGTGCTATTACAATATATTCTTTTTCTTCAATCGTTTATTTCTTTTTTCTATTCTGTCTTTTACATTTATGAAATATTCTTTCCAATCACTATCTGTTGCTGCGGCAAGATTTTTAGCTCCATAGTTCCAAAAAGGCAAAATAGTTTCATAATCATCATCATTTTCATCAAAAAAATCTTGGAAACAATTATGAGTAATATACTCTTTCCACTCATCATCCTTAATCTGACTTTTTATATTGAAAAGTTTTGCATCCCAGTTATCTAAAGGTCCTCCCGTTGTCGTAAATGCCGAATTCGTCATGTTTCCTAAAGAATATATCACTTTCAAAAAATCCATAAAAGCTATTATTACATCTTCTTCAATTTGTTCATTTTCTTCTTGATAGCGTATTGTCGACAAAGAAAGTCTAAGTTCTTCAACATCTGCTTTTTCTGGAATCCTACTCAACAACTTATCCGTAAGCTCCGTTCTCGTTCCTTTTATGCTTCTAAAAAGAAAATACTTAGTAGGCTTCCACCAACTTGTCATAATATCATTCTTTTTCCCAGTTTCTCTACATAACAATGTACTAACTAATTCACTATGTTCTACATCACCATTGTATATTTTATAAAATTTAAGGGAATTATATAGCATATTATTATTATCCCAATTTAGTAATAACTCACGATATTCCTTTAACAATTCTAATCTATAATCCATTACGAACCTTCCTATCACCATTTACAATTGAATTATGAAAATTCAAATAAACGCGTGCTTTTATAGCTCGCCTCTCAAACGTGCTTCTATATCAGATGCCGTGTATAACACATCCGTTACAATTACCCTTTCGTCACGGATTGTGTAAAACACTGAATAATTATCGACGAGCATTCTACGCAACTCCATTCTCTTTTCCGGCTCAGAATCCATAATCCTAAATCGTTCCGGGAAAGTGTCTAATGTAAGTATTTCATCAGCAATGCGATTATATTGCCCCATTGCATTATCCGGAGCAAGCAAATCTATAGCAATATAATTGTATATATCTTCCATATCCTGCAAAGCTTCTTTTGTAATCTCTACCTTATATTGCTTCATTAATGCCTCTCTCTAAATGCCACAAACGCACTAGCTGCATCCTCAACATTTCCTTTCTCTATATCGGCATATCCTTTTTCTAACTTTTGATGAATCTGTGTAACAGACATCATATCTGTATTCACTGAATTAGCTGCTTTTGGTAATACAATAGAAAAGGGAATTCCTCCTACTAATGATATTTGTTTTAAATACATATCTATAGCAGTAGCCATTGGTATCCCTAATTGTGCCAATACACTTTCTGCATTTTCTTTTACATCTGGATTTACTCTTATATTTAATGTTGCTGTTTTTCCCATAGAATACACCTCCATCTTTCTTTTATTGTAACGTCTTTTGCGTTACAAGTCAATCTATGAAATATATTTTCGATGCGATAGCTTCACATTGTTTTGATTAACCATTGCATATCTGAGCGTTGTATCTATTTGCTCATGTCCCAGAATTTTCTGTACCTGTTCAATCGGCATACCTTTCTCAATTGCTCTGGTGGCCATAGTCCTTCTGAACTTATGTGGGTGTACCTTTTCTACACCTAACTTCTTCCCCATTTCTCGTAATCGTAACTCCACACCGCTTTCAGTAAGTCTACTGTGTGGTTTGTTTAACGACACAAATAACGCTATATTATTATCTGTCCTTGATTCAATATAATTCAACAAATGAATTTTGGTCTTAGCATCAAAATATGCTTTCCTCTCTTTGTCTCCTTTGCCATAAACCACGCATTCCCGCTCAGAGAAATCTATATCATCAATGTTCAGCCTTACCAATTCGCCTACTCTAATTCCTGTTGAAAGCAGAAAATCAATCATTGCCCTATCACGCAGATTATTACAATTATCTCTAAGAATTTCTATTTTCTCATCCGGAATGGTATCTTTTACAATAACGGCAGTCTTTACCTTATGAATTCTTTTCATTGGGCTTTTTATAATATAATCCTCTTCCTCTAGCCACGAAAAAATGTGGAAAGACTTCTACGAATATTATCAATAGTTACCTTTCCACAATTATTTATCGTTTGATACTCTACAAGATATTTTCGTAGCATCTCGGTCGTTATCTTTATGACTGGAATATTTATTGTATCCAACATCTTTTCAATATTACACCTATAATAGCGTATTGTTTTGTCAGAACACCCTTCTAAATGCTTTGCAGTTAAAAACATATCTAGAAAGTCCATATTCGTTGTCTGCAAATAATCAGATACAGTATTTTCAGATAACCGTTTTTCCAACACCTCTTGTAGTTTCTGCATCTGCGATGCATTTAATACTTCTGCCATGTCATTGATGATGTCATAAATTTCTCTACCCATAAGAGCACACTCCTTTTTGAAGGAGTATATCGTAGAAAAATCAGCACATCAACAGAGCGTATTACTGAAAGTTGGGCGTTTATTCCCCCGCAAAACTTCGGTTAAAATCCCAAATAGAAATCCCTTGTCGATTCCACTCATTATATGGCTCTCCCATTAATGAAAATGCCTCATCGGTTATTTTCTTTCTATAATTGGATACATTTTCAGTAAAATGCAGGTATCCCTTTTCATCAACATGTGAATCACATATAAATGTATCGGAAATTATCCCAATAATATCACGAAGAACAGCATATATTACAATCTCTTTCCTCTCCGTTCTGTACTCATAAATTGTCACTCCTCTTTCCAATACATAAATCTTTGCCTGTTTCTGCATTACATCTACGTTTAACATCATGTCATACCTATTGGAACCATTAAATATTTTCTCAATATACCTTCTGTTTTCTATAGAATAACAACTCCATTTTTGCAACAATTTATCAGCTTCAATCATACACTCTTTAGCATTCATTCCTTTTATACCTCAAATCTAAAAATTCAAATTCATCTCTCAATTTTTTAATCACTATTCCTGTTACATTTACAATTTAACTTTCTATATATGTATAACAATTCTATAGGCAAAATCCGAAACCCAATGGGGAAGGATTGCACCATATAAGCTATCAGATTTGATTCTAATATAAGCCAAGATAAGATGTGTTATAAACAAATCTGCTATATATCTTACATTTGATATGATCTCCCAAAATGACATGTCATAAGCAACCATTCTGAACGGAAAATGCATCAATACAAACAGTACTCCTGTTACAAGCACGTCCAACAAGATATGTTTTAAAAGAGAATGCAATCTAGTCTGAAGATAGCATAGGAGTTTTTTAATACTCTAGGTAACGCTCTGGCTTTGCATCGGCTCCCATTTCAAATGGGGGATATAGATATTATTCATTATATTATCAGAACCTGTATCATCTGTCCGTAAATATCTCACACTATATGTTTACATATTCTTAGACACAACGAAACCAATGATTCCCACTAAACATCCGCAAATCACAAAAGCAATCCCTATTATTTTCAGGATCGTCGATACAGACGTCTGATTTTCTGCCGGAACATATATCATATGTGGATTCTCCGGATTATAATATAAGATTGTCTGCTGCCCAGAATCAGGCACAAACATTTCATTAACTTTTACATTTCGTAGATTTCCTTGCTTTCAGCATATCATTCATCCTAGTATCTGTTCTATAGATCCTTGTCTTCCAAACAGCTTATTATATATTTCGTCACTACATTTTCTCCTAAACGAGCCACAAACACATAATAGGGCAGAAATTCCAGTACTGCAATTACCATGCATAATACAGGTATATACTGCCATAGTTTATTGAACACACAAAAGCACGCAAAAAATACATCCATTGCCGCTAACGGAATCCACATCACATAATCCGCTATATTCCACACATGTTGCAGTTCAATGATCTGTTGATCCTCAAGGTATTGCACAGACCATTTATAGACATTTTTTCCTGAACGATAATATACATAATACTTCTCATCTTTTTTTATCAGATGTGTACACGGATGCCATTTGTCATGGTTACGCTCTTTTTGATATTCCATATTCAATTTTTCATAGAATTTCTCTTTCGTCTGATTCGTTTGGATTTTTTTCATTGTCTCACCCCAGCAGTCAAATATTTATTCGTAAAAACTTCACCTTCCTCATCCGTAAAACCCCCTATGAATAATTTCTGCAAAGACCAACGCATCAATATCTGTATAATTTTGCTCTGTCAATAGTTCCGCATTGCTTGCAATATATGTTGCCAGATCACTTCCACTATTACTATTTTTCGGCATAGCAATCCACCTTGCATACATTCCGGTTAACTGAACTTCTGAATGAATGAATCTTTGGAAATCATTTCATTGTCTTGATCATAAATAATCGTTTTACTGGCTTTATCAATATCTATTGTCAAACAAAAATAATAGCCTTGGTCTCTCAGTGCACATAAAAGGTCATATGCATTTTCAATATTCTTATCGACATTGGTCTCCAAACCTTTCAAGTCACTGAATATTAAAACATTATGGTTGCTTTTATAATCCTCAAAAGTAACATATTCCTGATCACTCTCTATGAAACGAATATCAACATTCGTGTATTCTAGTTTCCCGTGATCTAATATTGAATAAATATCCTGTTTGATCTGATTCCCAAGTATCACCTTGGGATAATTATCTGTGATTCTTCCATCTTCATAAATCGTAAATGAAAAAGCATCATCTGATTCATTTAGTGATACTGCCTCCCCAGTATTTACTAACTCACCAAAATTCTGACCAATATTTTTTCTCTCAGTATGTACAATCTGAAACTCCTGATTGTATTTTTCCTTCAAATATCGTTTAATCACCTGTTCTGAATCAGGCAGATTTCTTCCGCAACTACACAGAAGCATAAGTATCCATGACACACATCCTAGCATAAGAAACATGCGCTTGCTTCTGCCACCAGGTATTACCCAATTTATTTTTCTCAATGTGTACCCCCGTTTCATATAAATACTCACGCTATATGTTTACATATTCTTAGACACAACGAAACCAATGATTCCCGCTAAACATCCGCAAATCACAAAAGCAATCCCTATTATTTTCAGGATTGTCGATACAGACGTCTGATTTTCTGCCGGAACATATATCATATGTGGATTCTCCG
>OHDA01001203.1_pt1 | contig 10390 bp, 8 predicted proteins | sample 1566881 | NCBI WGS metagenome assembly OHDA01 (sample SAMEA3879585, study PRJEB24766) | human gut metagenome | biome: human-associated habitat; feature: feces | place: USA | collected 1985/1987
GGTAAGAAATTTGTGCAGTGCCAGCCCATGGTTCGGAAATCGGAGCAATCTCCATCTCTGTTCCGCAAAGTAAAGCGGCACGGGTATCATATCCTGGTTTGTTTGGTGCAAGGTAAGAAAAAGCGGCACCTGCTTTTACCTGATTCTCCGCACTCTCTGTTGTGGTTGCAGCATCTTTGGACAAATAACCTTTTTGCTGCCAGTCATACATTGTTTCTACAAACTCTTTATATTCATCTGTCTCATAATAATCTACAACTGTCGTGTCCTGACCATGATCCATCAATACACCAAATCCATCAGTAAGTGTATCATTCATTTCATATTTGGTATCCGGTGTTGCACTGTTATTGCTTGCCATCATGACCATATCTGGATATTTTTCTTTCACAGTTGCATAAACGTCAGTCAAATCTTTATAATCTGTGATAGAAGATACATCAATTCCACACTCATCCAGAATATCTTTTCGCATAATAACAGATGACTGGCAGAACCATTCGCGTCCTGTTGTCACACCGTATACATAATTTCCGATATTTGCTGCTTTCGCAGTATCACCAAGCAGTTCTTTAATATTATTGCCATATTTGTCGATATATTCAGACATGTCAATAACCTGCTTCGCATTCACCATGGAATTAACCTGTTCCACCAGGATTGGTACAATGTCCATCTTTTCTCCACCGGATAGAATCAGCTTCATTGTTTCCGCATAGGCACCCCAGCTGATCGGTTCGATATCGAGTTCCATATTGATATCTTTCTTCATAATCTCATTGATTTTCTTCTCGATGCGATCTGTATCTTCCTCCTTATCTCCAATATAAGCCATTGTAACTGTATAAGTCTCATCAGAAGAATCTTTAGCCTCTTTTGAACCGGAATCACCACAGGCAGTCAGCCCCATAGAAGCCAGTACCATAGCCATTCCCGCTGCAATCACTTTCTTATTCATCCTTTTACCTCAATTCTTTTCCTTTTTAATTTTTTTTGATGTATACATCTCTCTGTCTGATGTTTCTCATTATACAGATTTTCCAGTATTTTAATAGTAAAATAACGACCTCACACTTTCCGAAATCCGATTTCTTTTTTCATAGCTTGTCTCTTTTGTTGTATCAAAAGGTCGGAATATTGTTATCTTTTTATCGGATTTTTGTTATAATTGTTTTCATCATAATGATTTTATAATATTTCAGGAGGTATTTATATGTATTCCAGACATCGTGTTGCCGGATACTCCATTGATCATGTCATAAAATTTTTGTTTTTTCTGCTGGTTCCGGTTGTAATCCTGGATATCATGATCAGCTGTTTTGTCATTTTTTCCATGCGTTCCCAAAGTATTCAGTCCCTGCAAGATACAACATCCCTTTATGCTTCGCAAATCGACACCGCACATATTTCCATCAATCGCTATTTAATCCGGCTCCTGACTGAAAATGACGATGCAGATACTCTGTTGGAAACACAGGACAAACTGGAATTCATTTCATCCGCAGAACGAGTTCATAATAATATTGATATTTTTCTGGAATCTTTTGAAAAAGGATATCAGATTTTTCTATATAATTCAGAGAATGAACGGATGTATCGTCCTACAGAAATTTTTCAGACACTTACTCAGAATCAGCTCGTACTGCTGAACAAGCATCTGATCCAAAAAATAACTGCGCCCAAAACAAGTTTCTACACGGATGCCTGGGAAGTACTAATGCTCGGAAAGAACGTATATTTTTACAAATCCTTTCATACAGGCTCCCACTACGCCTGCTGTTTTATTCCTGCTGACAATATCATTCAGCCACTAAAAAACATAATTAAAGAAAAAGACGGTTTCATTTCTCTTACCTCGCAAAACGGAACCGTACTTACTAATAAAGAACTGCTGAAGCAACACCATATTGAATTTTCAAGAAAAAGCAATTCCGATTCTTACGAGACCTATAATAAGGGAAATAATCTGATTATCAGCGGTGCTCTGATTATGGGTGCTTTTTATCCTCAGATTATTCTCAGCAAATTCAGGGCTTATGAAAAAATAATCCTGCTTCAGTTTATTCTTGCACTGGCAGTCCTTCTGGTCGCAGTTATCCTGTTTACTTCCATTTTCTATATGAAGAAACACGTTCTGACTCCGATCAAACTCTTTTTAGAAAATCTGGCACATCTGGATGATTCTGCAGAAACCATCAATTTAAAAGACACCAATCTTCTCGAACTTGAGCAGGCGAACTCCCAGTTCAAAAATCTGATGCGCCAGATCAAAAAACTGAAAATTGACATTTACGAAAAAGAACTGGAAAAACAAAAAACAATGATGAATTATCTTCAGCTACAGATACGTCCTCACTTTTTTCTGAACTGTCTGAATACCATTTACAGTATGGCACAGACGCAGCTTTACGAAGAGATCATGAAAATGTCTATGATTACTTCCAACTATTTTCGATATATTTTCCAGAACACCCAGGATCTTGTTCCTGTAAAAAATGAACTGGAACATATAAAAAATTATATGGAAATCCAAAAGATGCGTTACGGAGATACGTTCTCCTATGAAATTCACGCAGAAGAAGGTACAGAAAACATACGAATCCCACCAATTCTGATCCAGACCTTTATAGAAAACGCCATCAAACACTCCAATACTTTTGATGAACCCATAATCATACGCACAGACATCGCCTGGATGACTGCCGGCGGAAATTCACATGAAAATATTCAGATTCAGGTCATGGACACTGGATGCGGATTCTCGGAAGACATCCTGCAATCCCTAAATTCTGCTATTCCTCTGGAACCTCAAAATGGTCACCGTATTGGAATTACCAATGCCATCCAACGTCTGAATCTGCTGTACGGTCAGGGAGAAGCGGTCATTACTTTCTCAAACCTCCCATCTGGGGGTGCCTGCGTAACCATCCTTCTCCCTGCAGTCTGATCCAATTCTCTGCCTAATTTATGAAAGGAAAGTTTTATGAACGTATTATTAGTTGATGATGACCGCTTTGTTGTAGCGGCCCTTGAGAAAAAAATAAACTGGGAGCAACTAACAGTCACAGAAGTACTCACTGCTTTCAATATCCGTCAAGCTCAGAAAATCATAGAAAAAAACTCCATCGATATCTGTGTTTGCGATATCGAAATGCCCGGCGGTTCTGGTCTTGATCTTCTTTCCTGGGTCCGGGAATCAGGAAAAGAAATACAATTTATTTTCCTGACCAGCTATGCGGATTTTGATTACGCAAAAAAAGCTATCGAACTGTCCTCCCTCGATTACCAGCTAAAACCTATAGACTTTGATACTTTATCCCATATTCTGGAAAAAGCAGTTTCTAAAGTCAGAAAGAATGCTGCGCTCACCCAGACAAAAGCAGACAGTCAGAAATGGAAAGATAATTACCGCTATATTGTAGATTTATTCTGGAAAGAACTTTTTGCCACCACTCTGTTTCGTGAACCTTCTCTTCTTGAAACAGAATTAAGAAAAAAAGATCTTTCCTATACAGCAGATGACCTCTTCATTCCTGTTTTGTTCCGGCTTTATCCACTCTCCGGCCAGATAATGCCCATGGAGTCTTCCATGGTAGATTTTTCTTTCCAGAATATTACAGCCGAAACCTTTCAGAAATCCTGCATTCTCTATGAGTCTATAGTGATACTGAACACCTTTGAATACGTTGTCATACTTTCTGGATTGCAACTGGAACAAATCCGTCAGCCATTTACAGAAAATCTACTAACACTGTTCAAAAATCTTCAGAGTTTTCTGCACTGTGAAATTGCATGCGGCATTGCACCAGAGGTTTCCCTGACAGAACTGCCTGAAACTCTTACCAGACTACGTGAAATGAGAGAATCCAACCTTAACTCCGTAAATAAACCACTTTTTCTGCAAGATTTTGTTCCCAGCACAACTTCCTACATCCCTCCATCACTGGAAGTAATCAATACTTTTCTGGAACAAAAACAGGCAGACGCAGCTTTACAGAATATCGAAAATTACCTGTCCAAATACATTCAGGCCAGTGGTATCACCAAAAATTTTCTTCTGCATCTGAGACTTGATATCGAACAAATTGTTTTTTCCTATCTACATAAAAACGGAATCGAAGCACACACTCTATTTTCTTCAGAAGAAAGAGACGAACTGATCACAAAATCTCTGGACGCTGTACCATATATGTTTAATTATCTGCGCTATCTGATACAACGCGCCGTAGAATACAATAGCTTCGTCAACGAAAAAGACTCCGTCGTTGATATTGTACTCAACTATATCCATCAGCACTACTCCGAAGATATCTCACGTACCATGCTGGCTGATATGGTTTATCTCAATCCAGATTATCTGGCACGACTTTTCAAAAAACAAACGCAGACCTCTATCATCAATTACATCACCACCTATCGGTTAGAAAAAGCAAAAGAGCTTCTGCTCAACCCTGACATCCCGGTTGGAACAGTTGCTTTGAAAGTCGGCTATGGAAATTATTCCTACTTTTCCAAACTGTTTAAAGATGTGGTCGGCTGCACCCCCAATGAATATCGAAAAAAATAAAAAGGTTCTTTCTACGGTATAATTTAGAGGGGCTGTCAAACTGACATCCCCTCTGTATCTATTCTATTTTATTCCTTATGCACTTTCAGAAATTTCATAGTAATTTCCGTTCCACTTCCTTCTTCACTTCTCAGCACAATACTTCCATTCAAAGTGCTGACCGCATGCTTCACAATAGAAAGTCCCAGTCCGGTACCTCCAATCTCTTTGGAATGACTTTTATCCACTCTGTAAAATCTCTCAAAAACTCTATCCTGATCTTCCTTTGGAATTCCCACACCTGTATCCTTGACTACAATCTGTATCTCATGTGCAGTCTGAGTCAGAAAAATGCTTACACTTCCATCATTTCGGTTATACTTAATGGCATTATCGCAGACATTATAAACTGCCTCTTCCAGAAGTGTCCGAACTGCTTCCATCTTCATACTGTCCCCACAGATATAAAGATGCACATTCATGCTCTGTGCTTTCTCCTTCAGACTTTCAAAGGCATTCTTACAAACCTGATAAACATCCACCAGTTCCCAGGTGTAGGATGTTTTTTCCTCGTCAAGCTGGGAAATCTGGATCACATCCTCAACCAGCTGAAGCAGTCTCTGGGATTCCTTATAAATACGCCCTGCAAACTTGGGAATATCCTCACATTTCACCAGACCGCCCTGCATGATCTCCGCAAATCCTGAAATAGAAGTCAGAGGAGTCTTCAGCTCATGAGAGACATTTGCCGAAAACTCTCTCCGCAGATTCTCCCTCTCAAGCTTCTCTGTCACATTCACAAGCAGGATCACAGCACCTTCTGTTTTTTGTCCACGTACCACAGGATTGGCAATCAACTGGATATCGCTTCCATTTAATTTCAATATCAGTTCCGCATGTTCTCCGCTGAGAACCTGCTCGATCGCATGTCTGAAATCTTCCGCACGATCCAGACAGTAAACACTTTCTCCCTGACATACTTTATCTACCCGGAACAGATTCCATGCACTGGAATTGGCAGAAAGAATCATGGTATACCTATCAATCACGATCAGACCTTCCTGCATATTTTCTGTAATAAGAGAGAATTCTTCCTGCTGCTGTTTTGCCAGTTCCAGCTGCTTCTGGATTTGCCGGTTCTGTTTATGGATTTTACCTAAAAGCGGAGAAAGCTCCTCGTAAATCTTATTCTCCTCCGGATGCTCCAGATCCAGCTCATTCACAGGTTTTACGATCCTTTTTGATATCACAGATGCCATGATTCCTGATAGAATCAGCATCAGAAATAAGAGTCCACATAAGGGAAGAAGAAGATTTTCAACCAGTGCCAGCACAGAATCCTGAGTGCCTGAAACTCTCAGCACAGTTCCATCCTTCAGACGCAGTGCATAATAAATTGTTTTCTCAGAAAGTGTATCCGAATACCTGGAACATTCTCCTGCACCATATTTCTCTGCTTTCTGAAATTCAGTTCTGTTCTTATGATTTTGCATTTCATCTGCATCAGCCTTATTATCAAAAAGCACAGTTCCATCCTTATTAATATAAGTAATCCTTGAGCTCTTATCCTTTACATTCTTCAGATAATCTGTTCCCTGCTGCTCCACACCATATGCCAGATAAGCAGCTTCCTTAGACAGCTCTTTGCGCATCTGTCCGTCAAAATTGCTGTAAAGGATTCCCATTACAGCAGCCAGTCCCACAGTCAGAACCAATGCACATACAAACATTATAGATTTAAAGATTTTTTTTGTCACTTCTCTTCACTTCCCCTTTTTATTTAATACCTCAGGCAGATATCGGTCTCCGATTGAGATATATAATAACTCAAATATCCGCAAACGGTTCCCGCCTGCGGATATAAAAAGCCCTGCTTCCAAATAATTATATTCAAAATCAGAAACTTTCTCTGTTCAATTAATTATTCAGATAATCCTGATGCTCATTATTTCTGTGCTGTCCTGTGATGGAATATTCTACCCATTCAGCAATATTCACTGCGTGATCACCGATACGTTCAAAGTACTTTGCAGTCATAAGAAGATCCAGCCCTGTCTTGGCATCCAGATTTCCTCCGTAAATCATATCTGCAAGCTTCTCTTTGATCTCGTTAAACGCATCATCCACCACATCATCTCTGTCAATGACATTTCTGCACAGCTCCAGATCACTCTTTACAAAAGCATCCACGCTCTCAGTTACCATACGCACAGTGTCTTCCGCCATCTGTGTGATAGTCTCCGGGATCGCAGTGGTATTCTTTGCAACATATAAAGACAGATCTGCAATATCTGCTGCCTGGTCACCGATACGTTCCATATCAGAAACCATCTTCAATGCTGCAGATATCTCTCTTAAATCTCTTGCAACCGGGTGCTGATGGAGCAGAAGACTCAGGCACAGATTCTCAATCTCTCTTTCCTTGGCATCAATATCTCTGTCCGTCTCAAAAACCTGGCGGGCAATCTCTTCATTCTGTACCTTCTGGATTGCTTTTGCAGAGAATGAAATTGCTTTCTCACAATAGCTTCCCAGTGTGATAAGCTGAATGTGCAGTTCCTCCAGCTGTCTTTCGAAATACTTTGACATAATCAACCAAACCTTCCTGTAATATAATCCTCTGTACGCTTGTCAGAAGGCATAGAGAACAGTTTATCAGTATCATCAAACTCAACTACTTCTCCCAGAAGGAAGAAAGCTGTTTTATCAGAAATACGTGTAGCCTGCTGCATATTATGAGTTACCATAACAATGGTATAATCCTTCTTTAACTCCATCGCCAGCTCCTCGATCTTGGAAGTTGAGATAGGGTCAAGTGCGGATGTAGGCTCATCCATCAGAAGTACCTCCGGCTGAACTGCCAGTGCTCTGGCAATGCAAAGTCTCTGCTGCTGACCACCGGACATACCCAGTGCGCTTTTCTTTAATCTGTCTTTTACTTCATCCCAGATTGCCGCATCGCGGAGAGATTTTTCTACAATATCATCCAGTTTAGACTTGGAACGGATTCCATGGGTTCTCGGTCCATATGCAATGTTATCATAAATGCTCATAGGAAAAGGATTGGGCTTCTGGAATACCATTCCCACTCTTTTTCTCAGAAGATTCACATCCATATCTCCGTAAATGTCTTCACCGTCAAGCTGTACCTTACCGGTGATCACACATCCTTCAACAAGGTCATTCATACGGTTTAAAGATTTCAGAAGTGTAGATTTACCACAGCCACTCGGCCCGATAAAAGCTGTGATTTCTTTCTCCGGAATTGCCATGTTTATATTCTTCAGCGCATGAAACTTTCCGTAATGTAAGTTCATATTTTCAACTGTTATTTTTTCATTTCCACTCATTTTTCTTATCCTTTCGCAATTCGTTTGGCAACTGCTCCGGACAGGAAATTGATTACAAGAACAAATGCCAGAATAACAACTGCTGTCGCAGATGCCTGATTCATATGAAGACCTTCACCTGACAGCACATACATATGAAGTGCCAGAGTACGTCCGGAACCCATCAGGTTCTTCGGAACCTCTGCAACTGTACCTGCTGTATAGATCAGGGCTGCTGTCTCACCGATCACACGTCCGATGGCCAGGATCACACCTGCCAGAATACCAGGTACTGCTGATGGCAGAACAATGGTGAAAATGGTACGAAGTTTACCTGCTCCAAGTCCGAAGCTGGCTTCACGATAAGAATCAGGAACAGATTTCAGGGCTTCTTCCGCAGTACGCATGATCAGAGGAAGAATCATGATCACCAGTGTGAAAGCACCGGACAGAAGGGAAAGTCCCCAATGCAGTGCTGTTACGAAAAACAGCATACCGAAAAGACCATATACAATAGAAGGAATTCCTGAAAGTGTTTCTGCTGTAATACGGATCACATTTACCAGCAAGTGAAACAACCGTCAGGATGAATGTGTTGATCAGAGAAGGAAGTAAGGAAAGATTCTCTGAATTATAAGTTAAACTGAACAAGTCTGTTGACAGATACGGTACGCCCTTGACCAGAATATATCCGATTAGGAAGAACAGTAATGCAAATGTCAGGACTGCACCTAAAAGGGTAAGCAATGCAAGAACACCTGATCCCGGATGCTTAATATATGCCTTCATCTGATCTGAGAAAGAAGACTCATTCTGCTTTTTTTCTTTGGACAAATCAATTGCCGCTGCTGTATCAATTTGCATGTTCTGCCCTCCTGTTCAGTAAAGAAAGACTCAGGTTAATGATAAGAATAAAGATAAATAACACAACTGCTGTTGCGATCAGTGCTTCTCTGTGAAGACCTGTTGCATAACCCATCTCAGTGACGATATTTGCAGTCATAGTACGGACACCTTTCAGGATTCCCTGTGGCATTCTCGGCTGGTTACCTGCAACCATTACAACCGCCATTGTTTCACCAATCGCACGACCGATTCCAAGCACTACAGCTGCCAGAATACCTGACTTTGCTGCCGGAAGCATTACACAGAAGATACTTCTCTCCTTGGTTGCTCCCAGTGCAAGAGAACCTTCATAATAGCTCTCAGGCACGCTGCGGATCGCAGATTCCGTAACTCCGATGATAGTCGGCAGGATCATCATTCCAAGCAGAACACAGGCTGCCAGCATACTGGTTCCTGTTCCGCCGAAAAGTTGTCTGATCAGAGGAACAATAAGAATCAGTCCAAAGAAACCATATACAATAGAAGGTACACCTGCCATCAGTTCAATTCCTGATTTCAATGGTCTGTAAATTTTCTTCGGGCAGTAACGTGCCATAAAAACAGAAGTAAACAACGCAATCGGCACACCCAGAAGAATGGCACCTGCAGTTACATAGACACTTGCTACGATCATTGGAAGGATTCCAAAAATATCATTTGACGGCTTCCACTTTGTTCCCAGCAGGAACTTCAGCGGACCGATTTTCCCGATAGCCGGGACACCATTTGCAAACAGAAATGCACAGATCAGAAATACTGCCAGCACTGAAGTACAGGCTGCGATCAGAAATACACATTTCATTGCTTTTTCTTTAAAGTGGTTCATTCATTACACCTTTCTTTCCCTGTATCAAAAATCATAACCTGTCACTTCTACAGTAATTCTTAAAATATGATTTTCGACATACAAACAGCCCGCCTGCTGTATTATTTCATTCACAGGCGAACTGCTCTGAAACTAAATCTGTTACATTATTTAGCAAGATCTTCCCATGTAGTAGTCTCGCCTGTGTATACAGCCTTTACCTGATCGCTTGTAAGTTCATCAACATCATTGTCTTTATTTACGATAACTGCGATACCATCTCTTGCGATAACTGTAGCTGTAAGACCAAGGTCTTTCTCTTCATCCTTCAGGTCACGGGATGCCATACCAATATCTGCTGTTCCTTCTGCTGCCATGTTTACACCTGTTGTGGAATCACTCTGCTGAACTTCTACAGTTACGTCTTTGTTTACTGCTTCATAGCCTTCTGCAAGTTTCTCCATAACCGGTGTTACTGAAGAAGAACCTGCAACTACTACTTTACCGGAAACTCCGTCTGCTGCTTCATAAGCCTTAGCATCTGCTGCTTCTTTGATATAGCCGTTGTCCTCTACGATCTTCTGTCCGTCAGAGCTCATAATGTAGTTTACGAAATCCTTTGCTGCATCGCTTTCTTTATCAGATGTAAGGATGTTGAATGGACGTGCGATCTTGTAAGAATCATTGGAAACATTATCTACAGTAGCTTCTACGCCGTCGATCTTAACTGCCTTTACTGTATCATCCAGAGAACCAAGGGAAATATAACCGATAGCCAATGGATCCTGTGCCACATTTGTCATCATAACAGAGGTACTATTTGTT
>OHDA01001208.1_pt1 | contig 10367 bp, 8 predicted proteins | sample 1566881 | NCBI WGS metagenome assembly OHDA01 (sample SAMEA3879585, study PRJEB24766) | human gut metagenome | biome: human-associated habitat; feature: feces | place: USA | collected 1985/1987
TGATCGAGGTGGGGTAATCCACCCTGTGCCGTCGGAGGACGGCCTTTTTTCAGAACAATGGTTAGTGAGAACTAATTGAGAAGGGAGCAAGAAGATGGAGTTGAAGATCGCGCTGGCGGGCAACCCGAACTGCGGTAAGACCACCCTGTTCAATGCCCTGACCGGCTCCAGCCAATACGTGGGCAACTGGCCCGGCGTGACGGTGGAAAAGAAAGAGGGTAAGCTGAAGGGCAACAAGGATGTGATCATCCAGGACCTGCCCGGCATCTATTCCCTGTCCCCCTACACCCTGGAAGAGGTGGTGGCCCGGAACTACCTGGTCAACGAGAAGCCGGACGCCATCCTGAACATTGTGGACGGCACCAACATCGAGCGCAATCTGTACCTCACCACCCAGCTCATCGAGCTGGGCATCCCGGTGGTGGTGGCTGTCAACATGAGCGACCTGGTGCGCAAGAACGGGGACGTCATCGACCTGAAGAAGCTGGGCGACGCCCTGGGCTGCCAGGTGGTGGAGATGAGCGCCCTGAAGGGTGAGGGCGGCAAGGAGGCCGCCCAGAAGGCGGTGGAGCTGGCCAAGAGCCACAAGGCCGGCGAGCTGCCCCATGTGTTCACCGGCAGCGTGGAGCACGCCATTGCCCACATCGAAGAGTCCATTCAGGGCAAGGTGGATGACCGCTTCCTGCGCTGGTACGCTGTCAAGCTGTTCGAGCGCGACGACAAGGTGCTGGCAGAACTGAAGCTCGACAAGGCACTGGTGGATCACATCGACGAGCACATCCGGGACTGCGAAACCGAGATGGACGACGACGCCGAGAGCATCATCACCAACCAGCGCTACGCCTACATCAACACCGTGGTGGGCAAGGCTGTCAAGAAGAAGGCCCGCGTGGAGCACCTGACCGTTTCCGATAAGATCGACCGGATCGTTACCAACCGTGTGCTGGCACTGCCCATCTTTGCAGTGGTGATGTACCTGATGTACTCCCTGTCCATGGGCACCTCCATTGCGGACGGCGGCTGGGCCATCGGTACCTTTGCCACCGACTGGACCAACGATGTCCTGTTCGGTGAGATCGTTCCCAATGCGCTGGGCGGCTTTTTGGAGAGCATCGGCGTGGCGGGCTGGCTGTACGGCCTGATCATGGACGGCATCGTGGCCGGTGTGGGCGCGGTGCTGGGCTTTGTGCCCCAGATGCTGGTGCTGTTCTTCCTGCTGTCTATCCTGGAGGACGTGGGCTATATGTCCCGCGTGGCCTTTATCATGGACCGTATCTTCCGCAAGTTCGGCCTTTCCGGCAAGAGCTTTATCCCGGTGCTGGTGGGCACCGGCTGCGGCGTGCCGGGCGTTATGGCAAGCCGTACCATCGAGAACGAGCGTGACCGCCGCATGACCATCATGACCACCTGCTTTATCCCCTGCGGCGCAAAAATGCCCATCATCGGCCTGATCGCCGGTGCAATGTTCGGCGGCTCCTCGCTGGTGGCAGTGTCTGCCTACTTCATCGGCATGGCAGCCATCATCTGCTCCGGCATCATGCTGAAAAAGACCAAGGCCTTTGCAGGCGACCCCGCACCCTTCGTCATGGAGCTGCCCGCCTACCATGTACCCGCATGGGGCAACGTGCTGCGGGCAACCTGGGAGCGCGGCTGGTCCTTCATCAAGCGCGCAGGCACTGTGATTTTGCTCGCCACCGTCATCCTGTGGTTTGCACAGGGCTTCGGCTTTGAGAACGGTGCCTTTGGCATGATCGAGGATCAGGACAACTCCATCCTCGCCATCGTCGCCACCAAGGTCGCATGGATCTTTGCACCTCTGGGCTTCGGCAACTGGAGAGCCACCGTGGCGTCCGTTACCGGTCTGATCGCCAAGGAGAATGTGGTTGGCACCTTCGGCGTGCTGTACCACTTCGGCGGCGAGCTTTCCGAGAACGGCGACGAGATCTGGGCAGCGGTTGCACAGGACTACACCGCCCTGTCCGCTTACGCCTTCATGATCTTCAACCTGCTGTGCGCCCCCTGCTTTGCTGCGATGGGTGCCATCAAGCGCGAGATGAACAACGGCAAGTGGACGGCCTTTGCCATCGGCTATATGTGCGTACTGGCCTACTGCGCAGCGCTGATGGTGTATCAGCTGGGCGGCCTTATCACCGGCGAGGTGCACTTTGGCCTGTTCACCGTGGTGGCTGTTGTGGTGCTGGTAGCGTTTATCTATCTGCTGGTGCGCCCCAACAAGTACGCAAACAACAACGAAGTAAAGCTGGATACTTCCCGCATCTGATAGAAACGAAAGGGTGTGTACTGTATGACGGAATTTATTGCAACAAACTTTAATCTGCCCACCATCATCGTGGCAGCGCTGGTGTTCGGCGCGCTGGGCTGGGTCGTATGGCACACCCATAAGCACGGCGGCGGCTGCAGCTGCGGCGGCGATTGCAGCCACTGCAAGGGCTGCCACTGAGCATTGAACTGAGCATTAAACCGCAAGGAGCGCGGGCTGAAACTCTCGGCTCGCGCTCCTTTTTAGTTAAAACAAAGTTAGCTTATGATAACACCGGGCAGGCCCCGGCGCGTAAAAAGGAGAGTGACCGGTATGCAGCTGACCGCAGCGCATCTGCGCTATCTGCTGGCCATCTACGAGGTAAGCCGCACCCATCTGGACATCAGCTCCCGCAGCATTGCGGAAAAGCTGAGGGTGACAAAGCCCTCGGTGGTGCGCATTTTGAACCTGCTCATGGAGCAGGGCATGATCGTAAAGGAATACTACGGTAAAATTTACCTGACCGACCGCGGCATCTGGGTGGCAAAGCGGGTGCAGCAGGAGCTGGACGCCATTCTGGCGCACTTCCCGCCGGTGAGCGGGGAGCTGACAGACGAGGAAAAGTGGAACGCCGCCCTTGCCATGACCAGCGCTTTGCCCCAGCGCCTTTTTACCGCCGACTATGAGCGGATGGTGGAAGGGGAAGAGGAGAAACACCCATGATAAACAAAAAACTGCTGTCCTTCGACCGGGCGGCGCTGCGCTATGTTTGGGCAAACGTGGCGTTCCAGTGGCTGGGGCTGGTGTGTAATATCATCTTTGTCCGGGCGGTCGCCCGGCTGGTGGGGGCAGCTTTTGCGGGCAGCCTGACCGCTGCCGCACTGCGGCAGAATATCCTGCTCTGCCTTGGCACAGTACCGCTGCGCTTTGCCTTTACTATGCTGGCTTCCGGCATGAGCGATCAGGCCTCGCGGGACGTCAAGCGCACCCTGCGCAGCAAGATCTATGAAAAGCTCACCTGCCTTGGCCCCGGCTATACCGCCACGGTGGCTACCAGCGAGGTGGTCATGCTGGCAAGCGAGGGCGTGGAGCAGATCGACACCTACTTTGCAAAATATCTGCCCCAGCTGTTTTACAGCCTGCTGGCACCCGTCACCCTGTTTGCGCTGCTGGTGGGGGTGCACGCGCGGTCGGCGGTCATTCTGCTGTGCTGTGTGCCGCTGATCCCCATGTCCATCGTGGCGGTGCAGAAGTTTGCCAAAAAGCTGCTGGCAAGCTACTGGAGCGAGTACACCACGCTGGGCGACAGCTTTCTGGAGAACATTCAGGGGCTGACCACCCTGAAAATTTATCAGGCCGACGGCTGGAAGCACGAACAGATGAACGCCGAAGCCGAGCGCTTCCGCAAAATCACCATGCGGGTGCTGACCATGCAGCTGAACTCGGTCACCCTGATGGACCTGATGGCCTACGGCGGCGCAGGGCTGGGTATCATCAGCGCCGTGGCAGCCTTTGCTGCTGGGCAGCTGGAACTGACCGCCACCTTGACCATTTTGCTGCTGGCGGCAGACTTTTTCCTGCCGCTGCGGCTGCTGGGCAGCTACTTCCACATTGCCATGAACGGTGCAGCTTCGGCAGAGAAAATTTTCCGTCTGCTGGCGGCAGAAGAGCCGCAGGACGGCGCACAGAGCGCCCCGGCGGATACCACGCTGACGCTGGAAAAAGTGACCTTTGGCTACGAGACCGGCCGCACCGTGCTGCGTGACGTATCCTTTACCGTGCCGCAGGGCAGCTTTGTCTCGCTGGTGGGTGCTTCCGGCAGCGGCAAAAGTACCATCGCCGCCCTGCTGGCGGGGCGCTGCACCGGGTATACCGGGCAGGTGACCATGGGCGGCGTGCCGGTGCAGCAGCTGCAGCAGGCTGCGCGGCAGCGCGCGCTGACCGTTGTGCCCCATGATTCCACCATCTTTAAGGGCACGGTGGAAAACAACCTGCGCATGGCAAAGCCGCAGGCGGCGGAGAGCGAGCTCTGGGCGGCGCTGGAAGAGGTGAACCTTGCGGACTTCTGCCGCAGCCAGAACGGCTTGCAGACCGCCGTGCACGAGGGCGGCAGCAACCTTTCCGGCGGGCAGCGGCAGCGCCTTGCTATGGCGCGCGCTTTGCTGCACGATACCCCCATCTATCTCTTTGATGAAGCTACCTCCAACGTGGACGCCGAGAGCGAAAACGACATCATGGCAGCCATCCGGGGTCTGACGGGGAAAAAGACGGTGATCCTGATCTCCCACCGGCTGGCAAACGTGGTGGACAGCGACTGCATCTATGTGCTGGAAAACGGACGTATTGCCGAGCAGGGCACCCACGCGCAGCTGCTGGCGCAGGGGGGCGCTTACTGCCGCCTGTACACCGCCCAGAAGCAGCTAGAGACCCTTGCAAAGGAGGATGCCTGATGAACGACACAACCACTCACCGCACCCCCGCCGCCATTGTGGTGCGGCTGATCGTGCTGGTAAAGCCCATGCTGCCCATCATGGTGGCAGCCATCGTTATGGGCGTGGCGGGGCACTTCTGCGCTACCTTCATCACCATTTTCGGCGGCTTTGCCATCCTGACCGCTGCCGGGCTGCAAAGCCCGCTGCCCACCGTGGGCACGGCCTTCGGGTGCATTCTGGTGTTTGCCCTGCTGCGCGGCGTGCTGCGCTATGCGGAGCAGGCCTCTAACCACTATATCGCCTTCCGGCTGCTGGCGCTCATCCGGGATAAGGTGTTCGGCGCGCTGCGCCGCCTGACCCCCGCAAAGCTGGAAGGGCGCGACCGGGGCGACCTGATCTCCCTGATCACCGCCGACATCGAAGCGCTGGAAGTGTTCTACGCCCACACCATCTCGCCGGTGTGCATCGCCGTGCTCTGGGCGGCGGGCATGACTGCTTTTGTGGCGCACTGGCACATTCTGCCCGCACTGGCGCTGCTGGCGGGCTATCTGCTGGTGGGCGCGGCGCTGCCGGTGTGGAGCGCAAAGCGCGGACAGGCCGTTGCCCGGGAATACCGGCAGGCGTTGGCGGATACCAACAGCTATGTGCTGGAAAGCCTGCGCGGCCTGCGGGATACCCTGCAGTATCAGGACACCGCCGCCCGGGCGGCGGGCATCACCGCCCACAGCGAGACGCTGGGCGCAAAGCAGACGGCGCTGAAGTACCGCGAGGGGCTTATTGTTGCCGTGACCAACACCCTGATCTTATTCACCACACTGGCGGTGCTGGGTGTGAGCCTGTGGCTGTACCAGCGCGGTGAACTGGCGGCGCAGGGGGTGCTGGTGTGCACCCTGACCGCCCTCAGCTCCTTTGGGCCGGTGGTGGCGCTGGCGAACCTTGGCGCAGGGCTGACGCAGGTATTTGCCAGCGCAGACCGCGTGCTGGCGCTGCTGGACGAAGCACCGGTGACCCCCGAGGTGACCGACGGCGAAAACACTCCCTTTGCGGGTGCCGAGGTGCGCGGCGTCAGCTTTGGCTACGCGGGGGAGCAGGTGCTGCGGGAGATCAGCCTGACCATCCCGGAAAAAAAGATCGTGGGCATCACCGGACGCTCCGGCAGCGGCAAAAGCACCCTGCTGCGGCTGTTGATGCGCTTCTGGGACGTGCAGACCGGCAGCATCCGGTTCGGCGCAGAGGACATCCGGCGGGTGAACACCGCCGCCCTGCGCGCACAGGAAAGCCTTGTGACGCAGGAGACCGAGCTGTTTGCGGATACCATCGGCAACAACATCCGCATCGCAAAGCGCGATGCTGCGCAGGAAGAAGTGGAAGCCGCCTGCAAAAAGGCCGCGCTGGATGACTTTATCCGCAGCCTGCCCAAGGGCTACGACACCCCTGTGGGCGAGCTGGGCGGCACCCTTTCCGGCGGCGAGCGGCAGCGCATCGGCGTGGCGCGGGCATTTTTGCACGATGCGCCCTTTTTGCTGCTGGACGAGCCCACCTCCAACCTTGACAGCCTGAACGAGGGCATCATCCTGCGCGCCGTCCGCGCCGAGTGCAAGGACCGCACGGTGCTGCTGGTATCCCACCGCAAGTCCACTATGGCTGCGGCGGATGTCAGCTTCTCGGTAGAGAGCGGAAGAGTAAGTTAAACAAATGCAAAAACCGGACAGCCAGCGGGCTGCCCGGTTTTGTTCTGTCAGTTCGTCCCGCTTCCAGCGAGCCACTGCGCCGCTTCTGTGTCATTGCACAGCACCCAATGACGGGGGCGCAATTCCCGCCACGCGGGCGGCGCGGCGGTGTAATCGTGCATGGCGGGGTCGTACACCAGCAGCTGCTTCTCCCGCTCCCGGCGCGGGTCCGGCATGGGGATGGCAGAAAGCAGGCTGCGGGTGTAGGGGTGCAGCGGGTGGGTGACCAGCTCCTCGGCGTCCGCAAGCTCCACGATATTGCCCTTGCGGATGACGGCAATGCGGTCGGAAATATAGCGCATCACCGAAAGGTCGTGGGCGATGAACAGGTAGGTGATGCCGCGCTGCTTTTGCAGTTGGCGCAGCAGGTTGAGCACCTGCGCCCGGATGGACATATCCAGTGCACTGATAGGCTCGTCTGCCACGATGAACTCCGGCTCTACGATCAGCGCCCGGGCGATACCGATGCGCTGGCGCTGCCCGCCGGAAAATTCGTGGGGGAAGCGGGAAGCAAACTCCGGCAGCAGACCCACGTCCAACAGCGCCTGCCGCACCTTTTCCTCCCGCTGCGCGGCGGTAAGCTCCGGGCGCACGTTCTGCAAACCCTCGCCCACGATGTAGCTTACCTTGGCGCGCTCGTTCAGGGAGGATTGCGGGTCCTGAAAGATCATCTGAATTTCGCGCGTGAGCTGCTTATCCAGCGCACGGGAAATTTTGCCGTTGATGCGCTGACCTTTGTATAAAATCTCGCCGCCGGTGGTGGGCAGGATACGCAGAATGGCGCGGCCGATGGTGGTCTTGCCGGAGCCGCTCTCGCCCACAAGACCGAAGGTCTCGCCTTTATAGATGGTGAAACTGGCGTTCTGCACCGCAGAATAGGCTTTGCGCCCGCTGCCGTAGGTCACCTGTAAATTTTTTACTTCCAGTAACGGCTCTGCCATATCACAGCCCCTCCTTTTGCAGCTTTTTCACCGCAGCGGGCGGCTCGATGTGGGGCGCACGAGGGTCCAGCAGCCATGTGCGCGCTTTGTGGGTGGGCGACACTGCAAAGTAGGGCGGCCGCTTGACAAAGTCGATTTTCAGCGCCTGCGGGTTGCGGGGCGCAAAGGCGTCGCCGCGGATCTCCGCGAACAGGTTGGGCGGCGTGCCCGGGATACTGAACAGATCCTCGCCCTTCACGCCCATCTGGGGCATACTGGACAGCAGCGCCCATGTGTAGGGGTGGCGGGGGTCGTAGTAGATTTCGTCTGCTGTGCCGATCTCCACGATGTCGCCCGCGTACATCACCGCCACCCGGTCGGCAAGGTTTGCCACCACGCCAAGGTCGTGGGTGATGAGCACGATGGTCAGGTGGTACTTTGCCCGCATCTGCCGCAGCAGCTGTAAAATTTGCGCCTGAATGGTCACATCCAGCGCGGTGGTGGGCTCGTCGCAGAGCAATATTTTGGGGGTGCACGCCAGCGCAATGGCAATGACCACCCGCTGCCGCATTCCGCCGGAGAACTCGTGGGGATACTGCTTATACCGCAGCGCAGGGTCGGAGATGCCCACGTCCCGCAGGTATTCCAGCGTCTTTTCCCGCGCAGCAGCGCCCTTTAAGCCCTGATGCAGGGTGACGGCCTCGGTGATCTGCTCGCCGATGGTCTTGAGCGGGTTCAGGCTGGTCATGGGATCCTGCATCACCATGGCGATCTCCCGCCCGCGGACGGCAAGCCACTCTTTTTCGGTCTTGAGCGCCGCAAGGTGCAGCGGGACGCAGCCGGGGGTGGGGTAGTAGTCGATGCTGCCGCCGGTGATGCTGCCGTTCGCGTCCAGCAGGCCCATAAAGCTTTTGGTGAACACACTTTTGCCGGAGCCGCTCTCGCCCACAAGGGCAAGCACCTCGCCCCGGTAAAGGTCGAGGTCGATGCCCCGGATGGCGTGCAGGGTGCGCCCGCGCAGCCCGAACCGGATCTGCAAGCCGCGCACCGAGAGGATGGGGTCTTGGGTCATGGGGTATCCTCCTTACTGCAGATGGTTCTTGGGGTCGGCGGCGTCCGAGAAGGCGTTGCCGATCAGGTAAAAGGCGATGGTGACAAAGCTTAAAATCAGGGTGGGGTAGAGCAGCTGGTACCGCAGTCCTGCCTGCATCATCACCTTGCGGCCATCGTTCACCAGATTGCCCAGAGAGGGCGTTTCCACCGAGAGCCCAAGGCCGATGTAGGTGATGAACACCTCGTTGCCGATGGCTTCCGGGATGGTAAGTGCTATGCGCAGCATGATGACCGACACGAGATACGGCAGCAGGTTGCGCAGCACGATGCGCAAAGTGGGCGTGCCGATGCAGCGGGAGGCGACGTTATAGTCCCGGTCGCGGATAATTAAGATCTGGTTGCGGATGAACCGCGCCATCTCGATCCAGCCCTTGATAGACATACCAAGGATCATCGTCCAGATGCTGGGGGTAGCCACATAGGAGATGAGGATGAGCACAATGGCGGTGGGGATGTTATCGAAGATGTTGTACAGCTCGGTAAAGAGGAAATCCAGTCCACGCACATAACCCCACAGCACACCGGCGGTAATGCCCACGGCGGCTTCGATGACCGCCACGAAAAAGGCGATGGTCAGGCTGGTGCGCGCCCCCGCCCAGATGCGCGCCCACAGGTCCTGTCCGATGGAGTTGGAGCCCCAGAGAAAGCCCTGCTGCCCCGGGGCGATGTTGCGGTACTGGATGCCGGTGGCGGGGTCTACAGCGCAAAGGTTGGGGTCTGCCTGCCCGGGCAGCAGCGGCTGCGCAAAGGCGAACACCACCACCGCCGCCAGCGCTGCCAGCAGCGCCACGGCAAGCTTGTTTTTAAAAAAGGCACGGAAAGTGCTGCCCCAGTAGCTGTAACTGGTGCTGGCAGTGGCTTCGGCCTGCTGGCTGCTGAACCCGGCAGGGGTGAACAGTTCCTCCTCCGGCAGGGCAGCCCACGCGGCGGGGCCGTCCTTTTGCAGGGTGTTCAGACCGTAAGCGACGGTCAGGCCGAATTCCTTGGCCAGAGCGGCCTTGGCAGCCTCGTCGTTGCCGGCCAGCACGGCGGCCTGCTCCTTGGTCGGGATGGCGCCGGTGTTCAGGTTCACGAGCGTGAACTCCTTGCACTTGCCGCCCGGGCACTTGATCTCGGCGCGGAGCTGCAGGGCGCACTGGTCCATGCGGGGATCGTACGGGAACTCGACGTGCTGCGTGAAGTTGCCGCCGTTCTTCTTGTCTACTACGGTGTAGTTCTCGTCCACTTTCGAACCTTGGAGGTATTTGGCTGCGCCTGCAACCTCGCCGCCCTCGAATACGATCACGGGAGTTACCTTGATAACGGCTTTCGCATTGAAGTATTTGACCGGGAACGTAACGTTGATGTCTGCGGCTACGATGCCGTTGTTCAGCGTCAGAATCTCGGGGGTAACCGTCAGGTTGATGTCATCCCGGTTCTTGGCCATCTTCTTGAAGCAATTACAGCTCGAGAATACCAGTGCGGCAGCTACGAGCACAACGCTCAATTTCATTAAGTTTTTCATAATAGGTAAAAGTTAATGTGTTTATTTTGAATTTGTTTGCCTCTTTCGTTCGTTCCGCCGCCTTTCTGTCCGCCCGCTGTCCGTTCTTCGTTGTCCGTCCGTGCAGGCGCTTGCCGGGCTGCGGAACAGTGCAAATATAGAAAACTCTTGCTGATTATGCAATATTCCGGACGGAAAAAAGCGTTGATTTCCGTCCGAAATATCCACATTAACAGTCTTTTTATTCCTCTTTGTGCTCGTGGCGCTCCCGGCGTTCGCCGCGGTCGCGGCGTTCGCCACGCTCACCGCGCTCGGGACGCGGGCGGCGCTCACGTTCCACATAGCCTTCGGGCTTGGGCAGAAGCGCCTTGCGCGACAGTTTGAGCTTGTTGGTCTTGGGGTCTACGCCGATCAGCTTGACGTCGATCT
>OHDA01001213.1_pt1 | contig 10348 bp, 6 predicted proteins | sample 1566881 | NCBI WGS metagenome assembly OHDA01 (sample SAMEA3879585, study PRJEB24766) | human gut metagenome | biome: human-associated habitat; feature: feces | place: USA | collected 1985/1987
GTTGTTCCAGCCCAGTCAAAAATAATTCCGTCGAATTTCATGCCTTTTTCTCCTCCACATAACTTCTGAAAATTTCACACAGTTTTTCCATGTCTTCCTCATAGATTTCGCCGATATGACCGATACGGAATGTTTCCGCATCTGTGAGCTTGCCGGGGTAGATGGCATAGCCGCGGTCTTTGATGTACTGATACATTTCCCCGAAATCGTAATGGGTATTTTCAGGATAATAGAATGTGGTGATGATGGGGCCCTGCGCTTCCCCTTCGATGAAAGGTTTGAAGCCCATTTCGCCCATGTGTTTTACCAGATAATCTTTGTTGTTTTTATAGCGTGCGTGTCTTGCGGGAATGCCGCCTTCCGCATCCAGTTCTTTCAGTGCCTGCCAGAATGCCAGCACCACATGAGTGGGAGAAGTGAAACGCCATTTACCGTCTTTGTGCATGGTTTCCCACTGGTCATACAGATCCAGAGAAAGGCTTCTTGCTTTGCCTTTGCTTTCCATGAGTTTGTCTGTGCGGCAGATGATGAAGGAGAAACCGGGTACACCCTGAATGCATTTATTGGCGCTGCTGATGATGAAGTCAATGCCCCATTCCCCTACGGGGATGTCTACGCCGCCAAAGCTGCTCATGGCATCTACGATCATGGTCTTGCCTGCTGCTTTCACAACCTTTGCCACGGAAGCGATGTCATTGAGGATACCGGAAGTGGTTTCGCTGTGTACCATGGAAACGTGTGTCACCTGAGGGTTTTCTTCCAGCAGTTTTGCCACTTTTTCCGCAGAAGGCATCTGGTCATAAGGTTCATCGTACATGATGTAGGAAATGCCTGCGTGTTTTGCAATGTCGCCCATACGTTTGCCGTATGCACCGTTGGCACAGATCAGCAGTACATCGTCTTTGCCGATGACGCTGGTCAGTACGGATTCTACACCGAATGTGCCGCTGCCCTGCATAAGAACAGTGGTGTATTCCGGTTCGGAAACATGTGCCAGTTCCAGCAGTTTTTCACGGATGGCACGGGTGATTTTCTTATAGTCTTCATCCCATGTGCAGTGGTCGTCCATCATCTGCTGTTTTACGGTTGCGGTTGTGGTCAAAGGGCCGGGTGTCAGTAATTTATAATGTAACATGTCTATACTCCTTCAAAATTCTTTCTTTTATCAACTTTCTAGCTACTTATTTGCAGCTTTCAGACAGTGCCTGATGGCTTTCCAGCAGTTCTACGGTCAGAGGTTCCGCAAATGTTGTTTCACCTTCATACAGTGCGTTGGGGTAATATTTCTGCAGTTCGCTTCTGCCTTTTTCAATGATGCACTGTGCCATTTCCTGTGCCAGAGGGTTTGTTGCATCGCCTTTATCTACAACTGCAACAGATTCTGTCAGAGAGAAGTTACCTTCCGTAGGGTCAACATAATCGATGGGCAAACCTTCTGCTTTGTCTGCAACTGCCTGCTGACGCAGACCGAAACCGATGGCAACTTCACCGGCACGTACTTTTTTCAGAGGTGCGGAACCGGAGCTTTCGATGTGAGGGCCAGCATTTTCATAGATAGCTGTCAGCACTTCTTTTGCGCCTTCTTCACCATATTCGCTTACCAGTGCCTGAATCAGCAGCCATGCTGTGGAAGAGCTCTGGATGTCTGTTACAGAGATCATGTCTTTGTAAACGGGATTTGTCAGGTCTTTCAGGCAGGTAGGCATGGGCAAGTTATTTTCTGCCAGCATTTCTGTGTTGACGATGATAGCGCCTTCCTGAGATGTGATGGGTGCACAGTATGTTTTTTCACTGCCATCCAGCAGTTTGTAAGTGAAGTTCAGATCCTGGAACATGTTCTGCTGTTCCTGTGCGCTGTCGATATAAAATGTGCTCAGTGTGATCAGGTCTGCTTCGATGTTTGTGCCTTCTGCCAGCACTTTACCGCCCAGTTCGGATGTACCGAATGTCTGGAACATATACTGATTGGCATAACCATTTGCGTCCAGTGTTGCTTTCATGGCTTCCACAGCCTCGTCGTCAGCGTTAGAATAAATGATGACCTGTTCGCCGGAAGCTGCGCCGCCGTCTGCGGTTTCTTCTGTGCCGCCGCCGCAGCCAGTCATTGCCAGTGCAGAAAGGGTCATAACCCCTGTCAACAGTAATGCCAAAGTTCTTTTTTGTTTCATTGTTCTTTCTCCTTTTTCTTGTTTTCTCTTTTTATTACATACCCCAGAATGCCTTTTACAATCAGGTTGGTTCCAAGGATAAACAGCGATAATACAAATACTTCGTTGAATTTTGTGTAGTACTGCAATTCTTTGATTTTTGTGGTCAGTACCATGGTTCTTGCGCCGGCGATGAAGATAACCGCGCTGACAGTTACCATGGCGTTTACGAAGTAGTAACTGAATACTTCCAGAATGGTGGATTTCATATTGGGCGTTACGATTCGCACAATGGTCTTCATCCATGTGTCACCCATGAGAGATGCGGTGGTTTCCCAGGAACTATTCAGCTTTTCCAGAGAGTTTTTCATCATCAGATAAGGTGTGGAGAAGAAATGTACCACGTTACAGAGAATCATCAGCCAGAATGTATTCTGCAAAGGTGTGCCGGAAAAAATCAGCATGTACGCAATACCGATAACCATACCGGGAATGGTGTTGGTGATGAGGGCAATGCTGTTGATGATGCCTTTCCAGCGGTGTTTCATGTTGCTTCGTGCCGTTACCAGTGCAGCCCCATAAGTGATGAGCAATCCCAGCACTGCTGTCAGCACCGCCACGAAAATGGAGTTTCTGTATACCATAGTCAGGCTGTTGTCATTGAGGACTGCCTGCAAATGTTCCAGTGTAAAAGATGTCTGGTAGGGCCATTCTTCCACAAAAGGCACCACGAAGATCACCAGGAAGATGGATACCAACACCAGCAGGATGATGCCGGAGACGATGCCGCAGAACCAATCTCGCAGGGAATTTTTCTGCAGTTCAATAGCAGAGATCTTGTTGTAGCGGATGTTATACCGTTCCAGATACCGCAGAAGAACGATACTGATGATGGAAGGCACCAGCATCAGCATGGCTACCACAGCCCCCTGCTGGAAATCCGGGATACTGCCCAGCATTTCGTTGTAAAGCACCGTTGCCACCACTTCATATTTACCCCCTACGGAAGCGGGAATACCGTAATCCGTAAAGCAGAGGAAGAAACACTGTACAATGGATGCCGCCAGTGTACCCAGCAGCGGACGGAACACTGTCTGGAAAAAGGTGGTGATGCTGTTGTCCCCCATGACCCTGGAAACCACCATGAATTTCTTGTCGATATACCCCATGGTGTTGAGGATCAGCAGGAAGGAAATGGGCAGTGTGTAGATCACATAGCCGAAAAGCAGACCGCCGAAACCGTAAATATCAAACAGCTGTGTGCCGATGAGCTTTGTCAAAAGCCCCTGTTTCCCGAAGGAGTAAATGATGGCAAAGCCGTATGTAATGGTAGGCAGCAGCATGGGCAGCACTGCCAGCAGGCGGATGAGCTTTTTATATTTCGCGCCTAAGTTCGTATATTGGATGCTGTACGCCAGGAAAAACGCCAGTACTGTGGAAATGACCGCACTGGTCAGAGAAATGATGATGCTGTTGCCGAATGCTTCTGCAAATCCTTTTCCTGTCAGCACAGCGGTATAATTTTCCATGCCCCATCCTGTATCCAGCACAAAGGATTCTCCCAACAGGCGGATGATGGGAACCGCTAAAAACGCCGCAAACAGTAAGATGGTCACGGCATAAATGACTTTGATTTCTTTTTCTTTCCGTACTACCATGATTTATACCGCCTGTGCCATGATTTCCTGATGGAACAATGCAAAAATGTTATTGCGTTTGATTTCCAGCTGATTCAGGATGAATTCTTTAATGAATGCGTTCTGAGGTGTTGTAATGATTTCTTCGGGTGCGCCATACTGAGAGATGGAACCATCGTTAACGATGAGCACTTTATCGGACAGTGTCAGCGCTTCTTCTGGATCGTGGGTAACGATAATGGTTGTCAGATGGTAATCTCTGGCGATCTGTTTGATTTTTTCTTTGATGGATTCTTTGATGACACCGTCCAAAGCGCTAAGGGGTTCGTCCAGCAGCAGGATCTTCGGTTTCATCACCATGGTTCTTGCCAGAGCCACTCTCTGTTTCTGACCGCCGGAAAGCTGGTCGATTTTTTTGTTCAGATGAGGTTTCAGACCCAGCAGTTCGATCAGTTCGTTTACTTCTTCCTGTGTGGAAATGTTGGGTGTATTTTTCAAGCCGTAAGTGATGTTCTGCATGACATTGAGATTGGGAAACAGGGCATAATCCTGAAATACGATGTTGAAGCCGCGTTTTTCCATGGGCACGTTTGTGATGTCCTGTCCGTCAAAAATGATCTTGCCGCTGTCCGCGTCTGTCAGACCCAGAATCAGGTTCAGCAATGTGGTCTTGCCACAGCCGGAAGGGCCTAAAATGGAAACGATCTCACCATCGGAAATGGTCAAATCAATATTTTTCAATACTGTTACGCCGTCATAAGACTTTTTGATGTTTTTCAGTTCTAACATTCTTTTATCTCTCCTTCTGTCATATCTCATTGTTCAACATTAAAACATACAGAAGAATTTTCAACTATCTTGCTTTTGTAATTTTTATGTGAAATCTTCATGAAATACCAAAAAGACCTTTTGCTATGATGCCAATCTTATTTTCTGACTATCTTTTTTCTGTGATTTTTCCGTGAAATTTTTATAAAACATCCCTTCTTTTCATTTCCATAAAAATAAGCCCATGTTTCCATGGGCTTTTTGATAAAATCCTGATAAAAATACGATAGCTGGAACCCTTTGTGTTATAAGGATTCCAGCCATCTTTCATTTCTTATACAGCGGCTCCTCATGCGGTACCGCTTTTTTTCCTTCTATTTAGTTCAGTTTCAGATACTGCGCCCAGTCACGAGCAGGCAAAACGTCTGTCCATGTTTCATAAACGCCGTCTTTGTCCTTTTTGTATTCATGGCTGTTGGTTGCTTCCTGGATTGCCAGATAGTACCATGCGTTGGTGTCCGCATTGTCCACAAATACTTTCATATCTTCGTGCAGCGCGTCTTTATCTTTGGGCATACGATTCAGTACACGGTTAATCATAGTCACCGCTTCTGCGCGGGTAATGTAACGATTGGGGCCGAATGTACCGTCAGGATAGCCTGTGATCCAGCCTTTTTCTGCCGCACGATTGATCTGGTCTGCTGCCCAGTGGCCTTCGATGTCTGTAAACAGGTCGTCGCCGCTGTAACTGCCGCTGTCAAAACGTGCCGCAATGGCTGCGAATTCCGCACGGGTGATATATGCGTCGGGATCGAACTGATAATCTGTTCTGCCGAATACAATATCCATATCGGACATGGTGGATACAGCCACATTGTACCAAGCGTCTGCGGATACATCTGTGAATGTATTCTGATCTGTCAGATTTTCACTTCTCACATCGTCTTTGAGCAAACGGAAGAAGATGGAAGCCACTTCCGCACGAGTGATGTTGCGTTCGGGATGAACTCTGCCGTCCGCGTCACCAACGATATAATCGAAATGATCTTCACCGTTCAAAGCATCTGGTGTTTTTGCGGGTGTTTTGTCTTTGTCATCGTCTTTGTCATGGCTGCCGCCGCCACCGCCGCCGCTGCTCTTTTTCTCAAAGATGACTTTCAAAACAGGGCCTTCCAGCATTACATCGTCTTTCAAAACGTAAGAATCCACATCGCCGACACTCTTGCCGTCTACCAAAACATCATCAACTTTCCAGCCGTCCGCAGGTTCCATTGTGAATTTCACACTGTTTTCAACATCGGGAATGATGATAACTTCTGTTTCGTTAGAGCCAACAGTGCCGTAGTCTTCCGCTTTGACTTTCCCTTTGCCGTCTACGATAACGGTTACATAGTAATCATTTGTATGACCGCCGCCTTCTTTTTCGAAAACAGCTGCGATAGACGCATAGCCTACATTAGAACCTTCTGCAAAGTAGCACAGGCCGGGCACACCAAATGTGCTTGCGTTTGCATCCCATTCGATGACATCTGCACCCTGACCTTTCCAGCCTACAAATTTGTAGTCTTTTTTTGCTGTTACTTTGGGTACTTCAAACTGCTGGGTAGATTCCGCATCAATGTTTTTAAATGTTACAGGGCCTTTTCCATATTCTGTGAAAGAGCCGTATTCAGGATTTACTGTAAATGTTACTTCTACGGTTTTTCCGCTTACGGGTACTTCTTCAAATACTGCTTCGATGGATGCATAACCTACATCAGAGCCTTCGGGGAAATAGCACAGGCCAGGTACACCAAATGTACTTGCGTCTGCTCCCCATTCAATGACGTCCGCACCCTGACCTTTCCAGCCTACGAATTTGTAGCCAGCATTTGCTGTTACTTTGGGTACAGAATACTGTTCAGTAGAATTTTCCGGAAGACCTTTGAATGTAACAGGGCCTTTGCCGTAGTCTGTGAAAGAGCCATACTCAGAATTTACTGTGAATGTTACTTCCACAGTTCTGTCTGTATCATTGGATGTGTATGTAACATATGCATTTGTCCAGCCATTGACTTTTGTATCTTCCGCATATTTGTTGCCATACCAGTCCCAATTGTACCATTTGTCAACGGTATATCCTTCTTTTTCAGGAACTGTTACGTTCTGATCCAAAAAGGCAATCAGATCTGTACCTTTCAATGCTGTACCAGTATAAATTTCTTCCGCATTATCTTTGTCACCATCGGTTACGGCAAAAACGTGTATGGGGTACTTATCAGTTACCATGCAGATCACATTTGTCCAGCCATTGATGGTGATTTCACCCTGCAAAGGTGCTGGATTCTGGCCGTTTTTGTATTCATTCCATTTGCCGTCGTTGAACCAGCCAGTTGTTTCAAAACCATAGTCGCTGTTGTAGTAATCACTGATATTCAGGGAATCAACATTAAATGGAGCGCCTTTTTCATAAGAACCAATGGTTTTTGTTACAACAGGTGTTTCTGTGTTGCCATTCTGGTAAACAACAACCTGCACGGGATATGTTTCAGGTACTTGCGCAGTTTCGTAAGCCCATACCGCATAGACAATTACAGGTTCTGTTACATTCTCCAATGTTGTTTTGATGAGATCTGTTGGTACTGCATCTGGTTCATAAATGGTTTCAGTTTGTGTTGTGCTCCAACCTTTGAATACGACTGCTCTGTCGCCTACTGGATCATGGGTAGGATTTTGCACATCATCCAAAGCAACTGTACCCTTAGGCACTTTTACAGTGACATTTTCGCCTGTGCCGCCATTCATGTCATATGTCAATTGAACGGTTTCTTCCACAGGTTCATTTTTTGTAATGTCAATTCTCAGATAAGAATAAGAAATCCAGCCAATCTTATCTGTGCCTTCGGTAACTGTTACAGTGTAGTCACCGCTTTCTTTGATGGGAATTTCAATTTTACTGCTGGGTTCAAAAGCTTTATCTTTTGCCAATACGATTTTGGAAATGTCATTTGCAGTTACACCTCTACTATTGGTGGTGTACCAGAAATCATTAATGGGTTCATATCCACACAAACGATATCCATCTGTAAGATATTTCTCGCTGTAAAGACGTACCTGTTTGGCAAGATTTCCTTCTAATGCATCGAAATCCGCTTTTGTTTCTTCATCCATGTACACACGGATCGTACCATATACGGTATTCCATACATCGTCTTTGCCTTCGAATGTCCAAACACCAGTCAGAGTAATATCACTTGTAACAGCAATGGTTGCGCCAACTTTATCTTTGCCATTGTACCAGCCATCAAATGTATAGGTTCCTTCATCAGTTGTTACATTTTGAGGCACATCAGCCACTGTATGAATATCGCCTTCGTTTACTGTTACCGCATTAGGAATCTCATAACCCGCAGGGAATTCACCGAATACCTCATAAGTAACAGTGAATTTACCGGGTTCGGGTTTCACTTTGAATGTTACATCAATGGTGTGAGGCTCAATGACATTTTCAAAGGTATATGTATAAGATTCTTCGTTTTTGCCTTCCGCAACTTCTTGACCATCTACTGTAATGGTTTCAATAACATATCCGTCATTTGCTGTGATTGTAAATGCCTGATCGTCACCATAAGTTACTTCCACCTGGTTTCCAGCATCAGAAATAGTGCCGTTGGCACCTGCGGTTGCTGTGATGGTGGGGTTGAAATCCGCATAGACTTTATAAGAAAGTGGATTCCATTTTGTTTCCCCTGCTGTTAACAACCGATTGACAGAAATTGTATCATTTCCTTCAGTGTAAGGTGTTTGCCATTTTTCCCAAGAATCACCTTCATTACTAAAGGAATATCTCTTTCCCCATCCCATATCAGTACGGTTTCCTAAATCTTTACCTTCGTACCACTGTTCGTACGCCCAGGTATCAAATACCCAGCCTTCATTTGCAGTCGCAGTATACTGTCTGTAACCGCTTCCTTCCATGAAAGTATCCTTGCTACTAGCGTCTGTCAGTGTAACTGTACCAGCGCCTTTTGTAGTGAAAACTTTGATCTCTGCGTCCTTTGCAATAGATACATAAGAGTCTACCTCTTCGTAGCGCTCCGATGGCTCCTTGGCCAATGCCATGGCAGGCAGCAAGCTGCACAGCATGACGAATGTCAACAAGAAGCTCAGCGTCCGCTTCACTTTGTTTCTCATTCTCTCACTCCTCCTTCATTTATGGTGCAGCAATAATTCTGCACCCACGCCCTGCGTCTATGCACAGGATTCTGCAAACTCTGCTCCATCTTGGCAGATCGTCTGCCAAACATCTTTCTTCTCGTTTCTCTCCTCCTCTCTCCATGAAAACAAGCGCCCCTTCCCCACAATTTTTTTCGTATTGCCGATTGTTTCAGAGTCGCTTCATGGCTTCCTTGCATATTTGTTGTCATTGGTACTGGCTTTCCTTTTATCAAGGAAACCCTTTATCAGATAGGAGCCGCCGACAACACTGTCCAACGAAACTTATCAGCAGTTCCTGATCTTACCTCACTGACCAGCGGCAGACTTTTCCTCCGCAGATATGGGATCTTCATTTGTTTCCCAGCCTGTCATCATTTCCTCTGCCTCCAAAAGCTTGTCATAGTACTGCATCAGCAGCATGGACACGTTGTCCTGCAACTGGTTCTGCGTCTGTTCATAGAGCCGCAAAAGACATCTGGGATTCACCTTTTCCGGCGCCACATCTGCCATCTGGCACAGCTGCTTCATGGCTGCGTTGATGGTAATGCGATGGATATTCGTACCTCTTTGGGAACGGAAGATAGCACCACTTTCCATATTGTTGCGCTTGCAGTAGTCCACCAATTCCCGCTGGAACGACCGTGGTATGACAACCTTTCTTTCCTGTTCATTGCCGCAGAAAACGCCGCTGCCTGCCTTTACAAAATCCACTGTCATTTGGGGCAATTCCCAAATATGCAGCCCCAAAGTGCAGATAGATTTGATGATGAAATAAAGCTGCTCCTTTTTCTGTTGTTTTGCCGCTTGCAGCAGCCGGATATATTCTCCCCGCTGCAAAACCGTCTGTGCCGTATCGCTCAACGGCATACAGGATACCTGCCAGTTTCTTTCTCCCATGAAATGCAGATACTGGTTCACCACCGCCAGCCTGCGGTTGATGGTGCGCACCGCCAGTTTTCCTTCCTGCTGCATGGTGTTTTTCCATTGCTGCAAGGTGTTTTCCCGCAGCACTTCCTCCGGCAAAACGGCGCCGCAGACCAGGTACAGACAAGCGCCTCCGGTGATGGCCGCCAACAGTGCCGTCAGCACATCCATAGAAACCAGACCGCCGCTGCTGCCCCAGAGCAACGCCCCCAGCCAGAAAAAGACCGCACCCGGCAGTCTGCGTTTTTCAGCCACCGTACCCAAGGCCACACCGCAAAGCACCCCTGCCGCCACAGCGTAAAACGCCTGAGATGTAAAGACCCCCGGCAGATACCGCAGGCAGAAAAAGGCCACCCCCAAGCCGGACAAAAACCCCAGTACCAAAGCAAAAGCGCCTCGTTTCAGGGACAAAAACAGCACACCGCCATACACCACACAAAACATGGTCCAGAAGGAAACAGACATGTTCCCCCTCCTCCCGATTTTTCTCCTGTTATTCAGCTTATGGAAGCAGAGGAGAAAACAGAAGCAGACGGGCACAAAAAAAGCCGAAATCTCCTCTAAGAGATTTCGACTTTTGATTTTACGCCATTTGGAACACAATCCCCACTGCTGCGCCAATGAGGATCAGCACAATGGGATGGACTTTCTTCCATTTTCTTGCGGCAAAAAGGA
>OHDA01001218.1_pt1 | contig 10279 bp, 7 predicted proteins | sample 1566881 | NCBI WGS metagenome assembly OHDA01 (sample SAMEA3879585, study PRJEB24766) | human gut metagenome | biome: human-associated habitat; feature: feces | place: USA | collected 1985/1987
AATAAAAATGTCCAACAGTCTGAAAACCGCTGGACATCTTTATAAAAAGCAACTCGAAAATTAGCTGTCGAAACCGCCAATTTTCAACGATACAGCAAAGAAAAAAGCCTGTGACATCTTTTTTGTCACAGGCTTTTGGAGCTGGTGGCCGGACTTGAACCGGCGACCTGCTGATTACGAATCAGCTGCTCTACCGACTGAGCTACATTAGCTTATCAATTCATGACATGGTGTTTTTGGAAAGGCACATCCAGAACAGGATATATTTTATCATATTTTTTGACCGACGTCAACAGATTCTTTTGATTTCCTGCCACACTCTCTGCATGGCAATTCCTGTATATTATATTTTGAAGGAATTCCTTCAAAATATTTTCAGGCGATTAGCTTATTTCCTACGCTTTTCCCCCGAATTCCGCCCATTACAACAGGAAATTCTGTTGTGATTTTCCCAAGAAACTTCGACAAATTCTGTCATTATTTTCTGTTGACTCCCTTCTTTTTGCAGTCTTCCGTTCTTTTCAGCATTTACATAATTTATTTGATAATTTCTTTTTACAAATTCTTCTGCAGTTATAACAGATACATTGGCAGGCGTATCTACCAGCTTATTTTCTATTCTACTTGCTGTTACAACGTACTCATCCAATAAAAAATGCTGTGGTTCTTCAGCGTGTACTGCAGTGCCCCCCCAGATGACATTACCAGTTATCAGTGCTACCATCAACGCACTTTTACTCAAACTCTTTTTCAACATACTCAACTTCCTTTCACAACTTTTTATTATATAGAACAAATCATTTATACCCAATCTCTCACATGGCCGCATAAATAATTGATCCAACAAGTAAAAAGCCTTTCTCCTAAAAACAGAGAAAGGCATAAAAAGGCCAATGTAAAAAACAAAGGCGCAACCTTCCCATCGCTCGCAGGAATATTACTTCGTTAAAACAGGCAGTTCTTCTGGCTCAGATTCAACGCCTTTGCTGCACCTTCCCAGGTTTATTCCCAGTGGCATTCACAGCAGGCTCATCTTTACAGCGGCGGGACCGCATCGGCTTATACCGATTTTTCTATTAAGCTTACGCACCTGTTTTTAATTTTCAATTATTAAAAGACTCTACTACTTATTTAGCTGCTTATATGATATAATGTCTTACATGAAGATATAATAAACTATATAGTGACTATATTGTCAACATCTTTTTCAATTTTTATTAAATATTATTTAAATATTTTAATGGAGTTGCAATTACTATTATGAACAAAAATTCTGAAAGCTTTTTTACTGCCGGTGAACTGGCTACCCTCTTTAACATTCCTAAACAGACATTGCTTTATTATGATAAAATGAATCTGCTGACGCCAGAATTTATTGCAGAAAACGGCTACAGGCATTATTCATTAAAACAATATCTAACGCTTGAAGTTATTGTTAATTTACGTAAACTGGATATTCCAATTTCTAAAATCAAAGAATATATAGATAACCGAGATATAGATGCCTTTGATAAACTTTTAATAGAAAAAGAACGTGAATGCGATGAAATAATTGAAAAAAACCTAAAAATAAAAAACAGCTTAAATACCGTTTTTGCTCAATTGGAGAAAACTCGCAGCAGCAGACTGAACCAGTTAACTTTAGAATTTCAAAAAGAAAAATATTTTTTCATAAGTGATCTCAGCAAAACCAGGATCGGGAAAAAACGAATCGAAATCATGGCTCATCACAATCAAAAAGCTTTTTCCAAACAGCACTTCAAAGAAAAAAATATCGGTTGGATCATAAAAAAAGAAAATTTTTTCAGTAATGATAAAGCTAATACAAACGATGCCTGTGCATTTTTTTCGGCGGTAGGTCCTTCGCATTCCGGTGCTAGATCATGTATCACCCGCCCTTCCGGTCTTTATCTTACTTTACGTTTTAAAGGTACATTCTACCATCAGGCTTCCGAACTCGCGCTGAAATTCAAAAGTTTTGCTGAAAAAAATGATTTACAGATCCTCGGAGATCTGTATGTTTCACCTTTAAAAAATCACTGGGTCACATCAAATACTGACGAATATATCAATCAGATATCTATACAGGTCGAATACAAATAAAACTGGCTGAGACGTTGTCTCAGCCAGTTTTATTTAATCATCTGCTCACCAACTTTTAAAATTTATCATTTTGAAGTATTATCACTGCGTTCTTCTAATTCGCCTTCCATTGATAAATACAATTTTTGCAGTTCGGCTTTCGTTTCAGGGCTAGCAGCCCACAAATTTCTTTGTTCTGCTTCAAGTAAAACTGCAGCAATCCTCTGCAGTGCCCAGGGATTAACTTCGTTAAACCAGTCCTGCATATCCTTGTCCAACGCATATTTTTCAGCAAACTTTTCATACATCCAGTCTTCCATAACAGCGCTGGTGGCATCCCATTGGAAGCAATGATCTACATATGTTGCCAGATCACCTGCGCCTTTATAGCCAAATTCTTTCATACCATTGATGTATTTTGGGTTTATTGCCTCACCTCTGAATAGTCTTTTTACTTCCTCATCCAGAGTTCGAATAACCACGTGTTGTCTGTCAGAACTATCGCTGCAGTAATTTTTAGGCATCTCACCTTTGATACTTCTTACAGCGGCGATCATGCCGCCACGATACGCATTATAATCGTCAGAATTAAGTAAATTCGATTCTCTGTTATCAATATTACTTAATGTTATTTCCAGCTTGGACATTCTTTGAGTAAAAAGATCGGGACGATAGTCGCCTTTTTCTCCTTCACCGTAAACATGTCCGCCCCAACGCACATACACCTGAGCAATATCGTCAATATTTTCCCAATTACGTGCTGCCAAAAGCGCGCTTACACCAGCGCCATGTGCCCCCGGCGGATCACCAAAAAGCCTGTAGGATGCCTGTTTCCATGCTCTTTCCGCATCAACACCTTCACTTTCAAGTCTTTGAGACTCTTCAACAATATGCTTACGAACAAAATTATCTTCAAAACTTTCGTCTAATTCGGCTACCATTTTTACAGCTTTATCCAGCCAGCAAACAGCGCCTGGCAAAGTGTCTCTAAACAGACTGCTTATTCTTCCTGTAATATCGACACGTGGGCGCTGCAGTTCCTGCAGTGGTATTACTTCTATATCAATAACTTTCAGGCTGCCTTTTTGCCAAACAGGCCGTACGCCCATCAAAGCCATGAATTCAGCCATACATTGTCCGTGCGAACGCATATTATAGGTTGCCCATAACAAAATTCCTACGCTTTCAGGATAACGGCCTTCTTCACTTATAAATTTATTAATAACATCTTCCGCCATTTGTGAGCCTATTTTCCAGGCCACTGGCGTAGGCAAAAGCTGCGGGTCTACGCCATAAAAATTCCTTCCCGTCGGCAGAATATCGCCCCCACCGCTGGTTGGAGCTCCGGCTGCACTTGGCTCAATATATTCTGCAGCAAGCGCGCGCCAAAAATTACTGCGTTCTAATGTCGTAAGCTGCAAATTAGGATACAGCCTGTCACAAATATAGCCGGCAACCAGCAGCAGCTCTTGTCTGGACTCATCAGAAAGGACTTTCACAAAAGCCAGATCAGCGATCTGTTTTTCTGATACTACAAATCCATTTTCAGACAAAGTTCTGATCAAGGTCAGACATTCTTCGTTTACTGTATCAAGTAATACACCATAACTTTTACTGCCGTCCGGAAGCAGCCTGCTGCTGTTGTCCATCAGCTCATAATAATCATATCCATAAGCAGCTGCCAAAACTTTCGGTAATGAAGGTATACTTCCGTTTTCTAATTTTGTCAGTGCAAAAAGATATTCTATCAATTTTTCTCCCGCAGGAGGGTTTCCCAATATATGCAATCCCGTTGTCATCTGCATATTTTTTAAGTCGGTAAGATATGTGTGTAGTCTTCCTACATAACCATCAAAATCAGCAAATTCACTTTCCTTCACTTCATCATTCAGGTCTGCGTCAGCAGCTTTTTCTCTTATTTGCAGCATAACTTCTGTGAGGTCAGCATCTCTATCCTGTTTAAAATGGCCATATTCTTCCAAAGCCTTTTCCAGTTCAGCCAATTCTCCGTAAACGCCCGCTAAACTTAAAGGAGCCGATAAATAACTGATCAAGCAGGCTGCACTGCGTCTTTTGGCCTGTATCCCTTCGCCAATATCGACAATCCAATAGGGATAGATATTAGGCAGGTCACCAGTGCAAATATCCGGATAACATTCATTGGATAAAGCTGTCCCTTTGCCTGGCAGCCACTCCAAAGAGCCATGCGTACCTACATGGACCATAGCATCAGCGCCCCAAATATCACGCAGCCAGCTGTAAAACGCAAGATAGTGATGTGTAGGCGCACAATCTGGAGAATGATAAATTTTATCAGGATCTTCACCAAAACCTCTCGGCGGTTGTACGGTAATAAAAATATTGCCATTTAAAGTTCCTGGCACCAGTAGAAAATCATCATATTTGAAAACATCACCCGGCGCAGAGCCCCAGTCAAGTTCCAAACGCTTCTGAACTTTTTCTGGCAGAGTTTGATAAAATTTCTGATATTCTGCTGACGTCATTTTGCCATCGGCATTTTTTATCAGGCTGTCATTCATAAAATTACGGTCATTAGTGGCGTGTTCGATAAGTTCATTAATAAATTCCTGCCTGTCTGCCGGCAGGCGATCAACTTTGTATCCCTGGTCTTTTAAATCCTGCAGAAACAGTCTTATACTTTCGATAGAGTCAATTGCACAGGCACTGCCGATATTGGAATTTGTCGGTGGGTTATTATGAAAAACGATCGCAATCTTTTTATCATAATTTCTCTTGCGTTTTAAAACAGCCAGCTTTTTGGCTTTTCTGATCAGCATCTTCATCCGTTCCGGTATAACCTGTGTCAGCTGCCTGCCTTCGTCATCTCTTTCGTTAGTTGTTACAGGAGTTCCATGAATAATGCCGTCAAACTCAGGCAAGCTAACGCTATATGATATTTCCATAGCGCTCATTCCATCAAAATTTTCGTACCATTCCTGATATGTGCGGTATAAAGTATAGGCTTGTAAGACAGAAATATTCATTTTTTCTAAATCATCAAGCGCACAGGCTCGAATGGTAAATAATGAAAACTTGATAGTATTGATAAAGACATCGGCAACAGCCTGCCCCGCCTGAAGCAAATATCTGTTCATTGCACCTTTGAAACCTTCACACCCGTTGTCACTGTCTGGAGCGCTTGTGGAAAAAAAGCATAAAGGATTACAATGCTGAGCTTCTATTTCTTTTATAATCGCATCGGCAAAAACAGTATTATTCCACAACCAGTCATTTCTGTAAAAAACAACCGCTATCGTTGGCTGCTCTGCTTTAAAGAACTCTTTTTTATATTCTTTAAGATCTGTATAAATTTTGTCTGCAGCAGAATGATAAATACCATCCCAGGGCAAATTAACAGGCGGTTTTGCGATTTTCTCAGCTCCAGCCTGATTCTGGCTGAGCCATAGCCATAAATTACACCAGTTTTGCAAACCGCCATAAACATAATATTGTTTAACGATTTGTATTTCAGGTTCTGTAAAAACAGCCTGCAGCACATCTTCCGGATTACCGCTCATCAAATAAAGATGTTTTATCTGCCGTTTCTGTAAAAAAGCTGAGGATTCTGATAAAAACTTTGTATTTAACCCGGTGCCCATCCACGGGAAAATTATCACATCAAAATCAGTAAAAGTTTTTTCCCACGCCTTTTCCCAGGAAGCTTCGCTTTGCAGATAGCAAACCTGCCCCTTTAGGCTCTCAGGATACTGTTCCTGCACTTTCTCCAAAGCATCCTGCAACAATGCCGCTGTTTGTTCCATATTGGTGACAAATAAAATTTTTTTCATACTGTTCTCCACCATGATCCAAGTTTTTATTTACGCAAAAGCTTCTGCTGCATTTTAACTAACCCCGATAATTCAGCAAGATTATCGTAAAACAATTCATGCACTAAATAATCCGGTTGCAAACAATCGATTAATTTTTTTAACCCAGCTTCTTTAAAGATGCGATGCTGGTCAATACTTGTTATATGTTTCATAATAGTCATCATTGAAGTGTCAGTATGCCGCTTTTCCAAACTTTGCTTTTGATAGGCGCCTGACAATGAACAACTCAAATGTGTGCCTTTAATATAATTTTTATACATACCTAAGCTTTCAACTGTTTTACAGATGAACTCAATACCGTCATTTTCATTCTTTAAAGCAGCATTAGTATTCAGTAAATGCCCTGTATCAAGCATGATACCCACAGCATGTTTTTTTACTCCGCAAAACAACCGATCTACTATTTCAGGCCTGACAAGTCTTAAGCCAGGCCACCATAAATTTTCAAATAAAACTATGACGTTTTCCGGGATCACATCACAAACTGAATTAAATACTTCGATCGTAGCATCAATGACCTGCTCGTCAGTATAACGAAAATCAAAAGTAAAAATCTCTTTTAAATCACAATGACTGACATGCCAAACCAAATATTCCGGCTTAACGGCCAGGCTTGCTTTAATATTATTACGAATTGCCTGCAGCCACTGCGTCTGATCAGCAGCATCAAAATAATACTTTTTAATTTCTTCTGCATCTTGAAAATTTTTGTGTAAATTTTTCTCATCACCATACCAAAAATCTAACCAGTAGGGCCAATATTTTAAATGTACACCAAAACTGTTCTCAGTATAATCAACCTGATAGGGGTGCTGCTGATAAACATAGAGTTCAATACCGTCAAGATCGTTATCCTGTAAATACGCATCCATATTCCCTGGATAGTCCCCGATCTCCTGTTCATACCCGTGTACAGGGCAATAATTCATGAGCTGTTTCAAATCATTTCCTTCTCTCAATTAATTTCAACTACTGAAATATGGCAATTTTCAGGTTGCGCAAACACTTCTCCATAAACAGCACGAGCTACTTCCTGGACTCCAAATACTATATCCTGAGAAGAATTATAGATATATCCTTCGCGCGGATAAAAAAGGTGCTTTTCTTTAACCGCTGTTAATGTCTGCAACGCCGGATCTTCTAAAAACTCCTGATTGTATTTATCAATATCAAAGGTCTGATGATCGTTATACACCGGCATGATCAAAACATCCGGATTGATCGATACCAGCATTTCTTTAGTCAGAGGCTGGCCATTATGCAAACCGGCTGCAGAAAGGCCATTTATAACACCGGCATACCGGCAAATGTCATCAAAGGTGCAGCCCTTGCCGCCATAAGATGTCATTAATGAAATCAAAACGACTTTTTTGCGTTGTTCCGGGCTTATCTGCTCTACTTTATCTTTAAGCTCTGAGAGTTTCTCATCCATCCTGGCTATCATTCGTGCACCCTTTGCTTCCTCATGCAGGCATTTGGCGATCAGTATGATATTATTCTTGACATCTTCAATACTTTTAGGACCGTTGACAACGACTACTTTAATTCCCAGCTCACGCAGATTATCAACCATTTCTGCTTTGCCCCAGTTATAAATAAAAACCACATCAGGTTTTAAAGATAAAACTTCCTCTGCTGAGGGATTTTTTATTTTCCGCTTTATTTTTTGTGCTTTTTCTACAATATTGGAACTTACAGGATCATCTGATAACGCACTGACTGCTACCAGTTTCTCTTCCGGCAGCATGCCCAAAACGATACCGTCCATCCCCATTGCTGAAGTCAATATTCTTTCCGGCTTATGCTCAAAGCGCACTACCGTCCCCTGATCATCAACTACCTCATAGGCTTTATTGTTCTCGTCTTTTACGGCTTCACTGCCGCAGCCGCACACCAAAATAACTGCCAGTAGCAGTATTGACAGCACATATTTATTTACAGAACCGTTTTTCATCACAGTCAAGCCCTGCCCAGTTTATTTGCAACAATATCTACAAACAATTCACTCCAGCTTCTCATCATCGCTTCTACCGAAACATCGGCTAAAACAACAGCTTCACTATTGTACTCTGCGGCAATAGTTGCCAAAATTTTCTCAGCGGCTTCCATTACTTCATTTTTATCAAGCAAGTCCCATAAGAACTGATCCAGTAAATGTATATATAAAGATGTATATGTAAGCATCAGCGGTTCAACAGCCAGAGATTCAGCAGCTTCTAAAAATTCAGGTTTCAATACCCCTGATACTGACTGCTGCTGATATAAGTCCCAGATACTTTGAGTCGTAACTTTAAATCTTTTCAGCCGTTTAAAAACATTATGCTGCGTTTTAGGGTTCAGACCAGACTGTTTAGACAGTGCTTTTTTCACTGCTTTTGTAACCGTTTTCCCAATCAGCTCACCCAGTTTGGAATGTTTGCCTGCACCTTCCAGATAAAGTTCGGATTCTGTATTGGCAACAATGATAGTTTGATCAGTTCCCGATCCTGTTGCCAGTCCTGTTGAATAGTTGCTTCCGGCCAGCAGTTCCTGAATAGCGGCCGTTTTGGCTTCTGTACAGGTAACCAGTGCTCTTGCCAAAGTTCCCGGCGGCATATCGGTATCCAGCACTAAGATTATGTTGATAGTTCCCAGTTTATTCGGTTTTTCCAGCGGTTTATAATAGTCGGAAGGATCGCCTACTCGTCCACCATTGGTTTCAATGCCGCCGGTAACAATAGCCGTTACAGTCAGTTCTTCGTAGGTCAACGATTCGATTGCTACATTTTCCATATCTGCAGCAGTTCCCATTCCAGTGACAAGATCCGGCTCTAATCCTATACGTTCAGACAATATCTGCATATGCTCGGTATAAGTATCAGCTAACATCTCGCACGGCATACCTGATCCAACCTTACCGTCATGATTGAATACGGCCTTATAATTTTCGTGATACCCACCATTAAAAACAGATGTACTAAGTACTTTTCGTGCACCTTTAAAAAATACTACAATACTTTTCTCATAACGATATGCTATATCACCGGTCGATATGGTATATAATTTCATTTTAACAACTCCCATAAAAAAAGTGTCTTCCTGCACAGGCAGGAAGACACTAATGTTTTAGATTCCGATTATCTCGGCCATTAATCTCAATCCTATCGCTCGTAGGGTACCAAGAGATTTAAAACGGTTGTCTCCTGGGATTTATATCCAGCGACGGGATCGCGGCTTAACGCACTTCTGACAACCAGACTATGAACTTTTAATGATGGCCGCAACCACCGGTTGCTTCGCCAGCCATAATTTTTCTGTATAATTCATGTGCTTCTTCACTGCTTTTACCAGCAGCTAAAGCTTTTTGAGCATGGATAACAGCGCTGCGATACTTAGCATGAGGTCCATCAGCAGGTAATTTCTCTACATCTTTGATATCAAACTCCATTACTTTTTTGAAAATAGCATGGATTTCTTCCGTAGATTTACCTGCAGCCTTAGCCGCCTCGACATGCTTCATCGCGCTTTCATAGCGATGTTTAGCATGCGGGGTATTGGGTAATTCATATTTAGGATGTTCTTTACAAGTCATTTCAATCACCTCTTAAAAAATTCTTACTAGACTTTATTATCATATTAGACTATATACCAACCATATAGTCAAGTAATTTATAAATTTTATTTATCGCCGCGTTCTTCCAATTCACCTTCCATTGACAAAAACAATTTTCTCGCCAGAATTATTTTTTTATTTGTGCTATCGACACTCTTTTTAGCACGCACTCGCTGGGATATGGCGCTTTAACGCCGCTGCCATACCAGCGGGCAAAACAACCGCCTCCGCATAGTTTAAAATCTTCGCACTGCTTACAGAAAAACATTGAAGTCCTGATCTGTTCCTGCACTTTATTCACTAATTTATTATCGAGACCGGTTTCAACATTACCGATATAAAAATCCTTATTGCCAACCAGTGAAGAGCAGGCATAAATATCGCCTTTAGCATCAACAAAAGCAGCCTCTCCGTTCATTGCGTAACAATGGCCAAATTCATGGGAAGAATCAGCACAAAGTATTTTAACGCGTTCCTGCTGTGCAAAATGTATTTTATAACCTGTTAGACGTGCTAATTGACGTGATTTTTCATAAACCTGTTCCATAGCCCTGCGCATTGCTGTTTCAGAAGGCGGCTGCAAGTCTATTCCTCTGCCCTGACCACGCAGCAGATCAAAGCCTATCCTGCGGATATTACCTATAAAATACGCAAATTCAACTATTCCAGCCAATTCATCAACATTTTCATCTGTTACTACATCTAGTTTTAATTCTCTTTTAGTTTCATTTTTATGTGCTGTAAAAATAAATAC
>OHDA01001221.1_pt1 | contig 10238 bp, 5 predicted proteins | sample 1566881 | NCBI WGS metagenome assembly OHDA01 (sample SAMEA3879585, study PRJEB24766) | human gut metagenome | biome: human-associated habitat; feature: feces | place: USA | collected 1985/1987
TTGCTTTTATATTTCTACTACACAAATTTACTGAAAGTTTTTCAACTTGACCGTTACCAACATACGTTTTAACTAACTGCATCGGGTTTGGGTCTGTTGTTCCTGCCGGGAAATTCAATGTTTGTTTTTTCTTTCTCTCAATTCCGATTGCGTAATTTGACATATTATTTATTTTAAAACGTCTTGCGGGCATATCATAAACCCAATACGTCGGTTGTATATTGATAAACGCTAAATAACCGTTTTGCAAATAGTATTCTACATTATCAACGGTTTGTCTTGTAAACGGCAATTCCAATTGTCCTCCGCCGGACGATGTAACCGCCGCAAACAATGCGAATCCATCCGAACTAATTGCACCGGGGTTTAACAACATCAAATCAATATCAGACGTAAAATTGGAAATATTTATTTCTTCTATCTTTCCGGCTGTTACATATTTTGACGTAATTTCTATTGGCAACCCCTCAAATGGCGTTGTTACATCGTCCATCCATTCAAATTGGTAACGTTCCGGCATATCTACTTTATCAAATGAATATTCCGACGTCGCAAAAGCTAATTTCTTGCCATTCCTAACGTTTTCTAACTGCGTTAAATCATAATCAATAATTGGGTTATATCCATACGAACCGCCATTTCTGAACCAATTTATTTGTTCAATCTTAAATTTTCCGCCCTCAATATACCAATAACATTTGTAAATATCCCGTAACATCGTCATAATCTGTTGCAATGTAACCGGGGCTTTTTGCGCCGGGGTTTTATATTCGCCATTAATGATATTACTTTTCTGACTTATTAGCAACTTAAATGACTGCCCGGAAATAGGATTGTTTGTGTTATAAAGAAATTGGCTGTATTCCGGCGTCGCTTCATGCGTTATTCCGGGCGCAAATTCTTTTAATAGCACATTGATACATGACGACAATGTAAACGCATCACGCAAAGTATATGCTTTTCGGGCTTTTTCCTCTAATATCCAATCCATCAGATAAAACCCAAACCATAACGACGCATAACGCCACGTTGACCGGGCGATTGGATAAAACGTTTGTCCATATATGGAATAAGGCGGCTCAAAATACTTTCCACTGTCGGCTAATCCCCACTCGGTCGGCGTATCTGAAAAATTATTAGATATAAATGCCACGTCGATTGCGTAACCAATTGCCCGGCGGTAATTTCTATTATTATCTACAATATCATCGGACGGCAACGGGTATGTATCTAAATCGTCTATTTTATCAACATCAACCAAATATCGGGCGTATATATTATAACTTTTCATATCGGCGTGCATCGTACCCGTTGCTCCGGAACCCTCAACGGCGGTTAAATCAAATTCCAACGTATCAAAAGGTTCTTGCGTTATCTTTGTATACCGGAACATTGCCACATCATCAGAACGGCGGCGTATCTCAACACCTGCTAGCCCAATAGGTAGCCCACCCGCAACTAGTTTTTGTGCAATATGGATATAATAATTTACATTTAATTCCGGGTATAAATCTCCCATAAATTCATCAGGACTTACACCCGTCGACATCCGCCCAATATAAAGCCCGGATATTACCTCCGGGGAACCGTGCGACGTAATTTGTATTTCTTTCAAAATATTACATAGTGCAAAATGATAGGTTTGTATTAATGCGTTTTGGTCAGTCGTGGCGTTTGCGTCTTGTTCCCAATTCGTGCCGCCCAAAAAGCACGAAACAATACTATCTCCGGGAACGTATATTTGTATCAATGGGCGTTTTCTTATTGTAAGAAATTCGATTTGTGGGGCTAACTCAATTAAATTGTATTCCTTTTCCAATCCTGCCAAAACGTCGTTGTATTGGTCTATTGTTTCCGGCTGTACCGTAACCAATTTATCATCATCATTAAACGTACAATCCGTTTTCATAAACTTTGCTTTATAGTATTGATTGTATGTTTGTCCCCAATCATCGCTTTTTTCGATATATAGGAAAAATTCAGAATCAAACGGGGCGTTATTGATAATATCGTAATCAGCACGGACAAAGTTTATTTTACCGGACAATTTAGCCCGGTAAAACCTTTGATTTGTTTCCAACTCATAATCCAACGTTAAATCATCCTTATAATTGGGGCAGACGGTTTGTTTGGTTCCGTCCTCCCCTATCTGCAAAAAGAATCTATATTTTGGTGTCATAGTCTTTTTATTTTACGTTTCAAATTCTTGTAACTTTCAATCGTATTTCCGTCGCCATCCACGTAAACCCGTCGTCGGTTCTGTTCCTTAATTTCCCTTACATCATCCGACAAATTGCGTAAATCCGGGCTTTGTCCGGTAACGTTTAACGTCAAACCGTCGCCGTCTGAATAGGATTTTAAATACTTATGTGCAAACGTACCATTGTTTAGCGAATTGATAACGTCCGGTATTATCTTTCTGAAACGGCGTGAACTTCGTTTATTTATCACGGCGAAAAATTCGCCTCCCTCGGCACGTCGGCGGGTTCCGTCCGGTTTCGTCCCTAAATCAATATCATTTCCGCTTTGGTGCGAACCGCCCTCCAAAAGTTCAACGGTACCGTCGCCGTATGTTTCCGTTCCGCCGGTTCCTCCGGTCTGTTTTGCCAATTGCGCCGCCTTGATTTTAGACGCTGCAAAACTCGCCCACATTACGGCAATTGCAGGTATTGCAAACGGGAAACCTAATTGCGACCATATCAACGCCGTTGCTGTTACCATGTTTCCGATTTGCTGCAATGTTTGTATTGCTGCCTGCTGTTTTTGCGCTTTCTGTTGTTCTTTCAACGCTTTTTCTTGGTTTTTCTTTGCCAAATCCAACTCCTTTTGCGCTTGTACAACATTATTGGCGTACCCGTTTGCCCTTGCTTCCAATTCTGCATCCAACGCCGATTGTGCGGCGGAAACCTCTTTATCCGCTTGCTCAACGGCTGCATCTGCTGCGGCAACACGTGCCGCCGTGAATGTATTTAACGCATCCAATGCGTATTGCATAGACGTATTAATTGCCTCTTTTTGGTCGTCGTCCAAATTAAGCCCAAACAAACCGTAAATGTCTGTTCCTCGTTCCTCCCCTTTGGATTGCTCAATTTCTTGGTCTATTTTTTTAATAGTGTTTTGAATTGTTTGTACCTCAACATCAGACAATTTATTGGCGGCTTGCTGATTTAATTCTAAAACCTTTTGCAAACGTTCCTTTTCTGCTTGCAAACGGAATTGAGTTTTCCGGGCTTCTGAATTTCTCAACAAATCAAACTCCGATTGTGCCAACGCTTGTTGTTGGTCGAATATCTGTAATTGCGCTTGCAAATATTCGTCTGCAATTCCGGCTCCCTTTGCGTCAAAACTTGCATTAATCGCCGCGGCGTCCTGCTGTTGCCCGGTCGGTTTCTGTTGGTTCTGTAATAATGCGGTTTGTCTTTCGTTTTCCAACAACTGCATCCGCAATTGTCTTTCCTGCTCGCTTCCCTCTTTGACTGCTTGCAAACGTAATTCAATGCTTTCTTTCTGTAACGCTAATTCCTGCAATTGTCGGTCTTGTTCGATTTTCAATAACGCCTCGGTTTGTTGCTGTTCCAACGCCGTAATTGTGGCGTTTATCGCTTGACGTCCGGTTTCGTTCAAATCCTTTTCGGTCTGCAATTGGTGTTGTAAATCCTCAATTTGGCGGGAATACTGATATTGCGTTTGTTGGCGACGCTTTGCCCATTCGTCGGTTTCCAACTGCAATTGTGCATCCTGCAATTTTCGGGTTGCTTCCAAATTCTTTTTATATGCCGCTTCAATTTGCTTTGCTTGTTGTTCTGCTGCCTTTTCCGCATCGCTTTTACCCCTTGGCGTTACGGTTGGGTTCTGTGTCGTTACGGGCTTATTGTCTGTTTGTGGCGTCGGGGTATCTCCAACAGAAACCGGGATTGTTAACGGTTTTATTTTCTTTTGCATACCCTCCAAACCCTCTTGGAAATTTTCTGTTATGTCTTTAACTTGGGCTTTAACCAAATTTCCGTATGCCGCTGCGTAATCTGATAATCCTTTTTTTACATCGTCAAAATTCAATGTAAATGCGCCTTTTAATGCCGTTCCGGTTGCTTTGACAATATCAATAAAGAATCCAAACACATTTCCCAACGTATCAAACGTTGTTTTGAATCCGGCAACAATCCCATTCCAAATTGCACGTATCAAAACACTTTCATTGTATAACTCAATAAAGTAGTTGATAACATCAATAACCCCTTTTATTATCGCCGTTAATCCTTGGTTAACAAAAACTTTTGCTTTCGTTGTCAACGTTTCAAAATTTCCTCCGATTGCGTCAAACAACCCGGATAATGCGTTTTGCAACTCAATTTGGCTTTGCAATTGTTCCTCCTGCAATTGCGCCAAAACTCCGGCTTTCCCTTTTACTTCGTCCATGTTTGTTGAAATATCTTTCAACGTGCGCAAATACTGCAATCCGGCGTCCTCTCCGGGACCCCCGAATATATCTGCAATTGCAGCCCCGACCGTTGCCGCATTATCCGGCAATTCTGCCAATTTTGCGGAAACGTCTTGTATAACATCGAACGTTGTTTTGGTTCCGGTCTGCAAATCTTTTTGAACTTGTTCCGACGAAATACCGATACCGTCCAAAGCCGCCGCCGTCGCCGTCGTCATTTCACGCAAACGCAAATTTGCCTCCTTAATTGCGTCAACGCCTTTGTCCGAAAAGATACCCATTTTGTTTGTTTGGGCTACAATCGCAACAAATTGGTCTGCTGATATTCCAGCCTCTTTGAAATATGCCGGGTATTCTTTCAACGTGTCTAAAAATTCCCCGTTTGCATCTGCTCCGGACAAAAAACCATCTTTAACCAACTGCAACGCTTCGTTTGCTGATATTCCAAATTGCTTTGACAACGCATTTGTTGCAATCAATGTTTCTTTAAAATCTGCGTCGAACGAATCGGCGACGGCTTGCACTTCGTTTCTAAACGCTTTCAAATCATCGCCACTTTTCCCGGTAAACTGTTTCGTCAACCTTGTTGCCTCAACCAATCCGGCGTTGTAATCATACCACCATTTGAAAGCAACCCCCGCCGCCGCAATGCCTGCTATCGCTAAAAATACCGGATTTGACAACAACCCCAACAATGTTTTCCCCAACGCTTTTGCGCCATCGCCTATTGCTGTAAAAACTGCTTTGCTTTCGGCTCCGCCACGACCCAACGCCAAAAGGCTTTCCCCAAAAGAACTATTCAAACCCAACGTTTCTTTCAGTTTGTCGCCATAAGCAATAATTGCGTCGGACGCTTCGGTATAATTACCAACGTTCAATTGAAATTTCCCGGTCGCCTCCTGCAACCGCTTCATTTCCTCGTATATCTCTTTTGTTTGCGAAACTAATTTTCGCCCCTCCTCGGTATTTTCCCGTTCGGCTTTCGTCATGTTGTTTAAATAAATCTTATTCAATGAATATTGCGCCGATAATCTGTTATAACTACCCTCGGCGGATTGATTTATTTTCACAATCAATTTATTTATTTGGTTGGCTTCCTGCTGCGCCAATTTCAACTCCGCCAACTTCTTTGCGTTTTCACTTTCAGCAAAAGCCAAATCACGCTGCGCACGTGCCAAACGTTCCGCATCGTCGGCGGCTTTTTTCGTTGTTTTCCTGCCATCCTCTGTTGCCCCGGAAACCTTTTGCAAAATCGCCGCCAATTGAATAGCTTCCGCCTTAATGTTTTTTAGCGCATTTGTATATGCGTCTGATAGGTCGTCCAACTGTTTAATCAAATCAGTAATTGAATTGTCCGGGCTTACCAAATCAGAATATTTAATTGGGTTGTTGTTGTCTGCCATATATCCGACTAATTTATTTTGTTATTTACGGGCAATTTGCCCCACAATCAATTTTCTTTTCTCAAATGTATAATTTACCGCCTTGAAATAAAAACGCCTCAAATCGCCTTATTTTGGCGTTTTTTGCCTGCTTGCCTTTTTTGCTTGCTCTTTTATATACTCAAATGCGTTGTAATACTCCAAAACTGTAAATCTTTTCGGCTCAACGTGCAAATTCTGTGACAATATCAGACACATATTTTCAAACTGTCTGTCGTGCTTAATCTCTACGCCATCCGAACCGCTATAAACTTGCGGGTTGAAATACGTTATCAATTCCGCCGTAATACTGTCAATCTCTTTTGCGTCTGCCTCGGTTGCCCTACCGTCTATAATTGTTCGTAATACAACAATCGTTCTTTTTTTCAACTTATCGTAATACTCTTTTAACGTTGCATCATCGAACAACCGGGGAAAATACAAACGCAATTCATCGTCTATTTTTTTTTTGACCGCTTCCAAATGGGCGGTTATCTCTGAATTTGGGACGTCTGAAAAAAGATTTATTGTTTTCTGCAATCCATCGTCGGACAAATCATTGCACGGCGTTCCATTTACAGATTTGACCAATACCGCAAATGCCAAATACCGTGGGGAAATCTCCGATTGAACGAAATACACGTTTTGGCGCAAATTCTGCAACTCCGCAATCGCCAAATTCGGCGTCGGGCTTGCCGCATACCTTATTGCCTTTTCAATATGTCGGTCAAAGTCTGCCAAATCCGAACCAACCCCGGCATCAACCAACAACATTTTATTGTACTTATGGAATCGCAAAATTGGCAAATCCTCTATTGAATCGTATATTTCAACGTTCATTCCTTTTATCTGTACCGTTTTCATAACAAAATACGTGTTATCATTGTACTACAAAAGGGAACGCCCAAATATACGGGGTTCCCGGTTATCAATAACGCAACAAAGCAAATCAGAACGCACGCCCACCACGACAAACAAAAATCACAATTGAACATCTTTGCAAAAAAATCGTTTCCGTGAACTTGCACCCACTCAATAACGCCCCATTTGCGTAACAAAGTCAATACAAACGCCGCTATCAATGCGACAACAATAATGATACAAACAAATTCTTTCATAATAACTACAATTTACACGTTTCGCCAATACTCAATTCGCCCTCAAAGCGGAACCCGCCGAACGGGTGCATTAAAAACTGGTTGTCTATTTCATCCAACGAAAACCCCCGGTAAATGTTTTCCGCCAATTCATATACTTTGTTGATTTTATAATTTCCGTTTCTCAACCAAAAACCGCCGTTCAAAACGTCCAATATTTGCCGTTTCAAATCCTCTTTATTCCTTTTGCTGTCACTGTTGTATATCTTTCTGTAATCAAACCAAAATATAATCGAAAATGGCGTTTTTATACCAATATCAACGCCGGGTTCCCAACTTACATTTTGCGGGTCGTCAACCCAAAAGAAACAAAAGTTACCAATATTTGCATCGGGCGTTACTTCCATGTAATCGTTTTGCCCGGTATATACGTTTGGCGTGTAATATCGTTTTTGGTTTGCGTTTGCCTTAACAAGTCTTTCCGCCCTGCCAAACGCAAAGTCCAACCACGGTAAATTATCAACCAATCCGTTTTGTATGTTTCCAATTATCCGGTCTAACAATTCCGGGTTGTCAATAACCGGGGCTTTTGTCCTATTTGCCATAAATTTGTTTTTTAGCTTCGTTCATTAAATCCGGATAAATGTATTGCCATATAAGTATTGCAATATTTTCGTCCGTTAATCCCAATATCTGCCGACCGTATTTTTTTATTAATTCCTCCGTTTTCCAATCGGACGCCTTTATTTCAAACTGTTTTGTACCAACTTCCAAAAAAAAGCTACTTTCAAAATCGCCCTCATCCCTTAATGTAACCCGGTTTGTTGGCTGTCTCTTTGCCTCCTTAATCTCTATTGTTACCGGGCTATATGGCGCATAATCCGAAATTTCGACGCCCAAACGGTTAATACCTTGTTCAAACAATTGTTCCTCTGCGTTAAAATCTACAATGTACGCTTCGTTTTCCCAAATAATGTTTTGTATCAGCCGCCCGGACGTCAAAGCCTCGTTAAAATCCGCAACCCTCTTTCGCAAATCGGTTATCACTTTCATACTGTCCTATATTTAACGCCTCTATTGTTACAACTCAAACAAATACGGTCTAATCCCTGCGTATCAATTCGCAATGCTTCATACGCTTTTTTAAGGTCATAACCCAACCCGCCGGGACGAACCCCGGACGTGTTGCCGTCCAATTCATACAAAATATCTGTCCGGCTTGCGTTTGATTGATTGCGGTTAACTCTTACATTCGGGTTCATCGCCAACGTTCGTAATGCTATCGCCGCAACTTGTCTTTGAATAACTGTTTGGAACAAATTCCTTTGGGAAATAACAAAATCGGTCAAATCGCAACCAACAGTTATTTCGCAATTCAAACCATAATTCCGGGTATTTGTGTACATCGTATATGCAATGTCCCACAATTCGGGATAATCGGCGAACGTTTCCGGTGCATTGTACATAAACGGCGTAATCTGCAAATATTTCGTCAACTCTCGCCATACCTCAACGGAACCAATGTTGCACGTTCCGCACGGTTCCCGGCTCCAATCCTTTGACACGTTTATTGCTTCCATCCCTGCGGGCAATTCGTCTTGATTGTAACAAAGGAACCACGACCCGCCGGAATTGTTTTTGTCGCTCATATAAGGCAAATAACAATCCTCAACCGGGAACCACTGAAAACCGCCATTTGTAACCGTAAAATTCAAATCAAAAGTCTTTATTGGGTCTATCTGCGACGAATGAAACAAATACATTCTAACAACCCCGGTTCCCCCGGTCATTTGCAAACCTATCTTTTCAATTTTCGCCGTCACTCCCATTGCACGAACCGGGACAATTTCAAATCCTACCAACTTATGATTGTTTTGCAACGTCGCCCGTATGCGTCCGGCACCATCAAAGAACGTTTTTCGCTCCAACAAATTACGTGTTTCTTTATCCAACTGCTTAATCTGTGTAAACGTCTGTATTGCGGTCGCAATTCCGTTTCGGGTCATTCTCTCCAAAAAGTCCGTCAACATATTATACGGTTTCCAATATGGGTTTCCGTAATCCTCCCGGCTGTAATCATTATTAAAATCGCTTGCCGTTGGTTCCTCTCCGGTGTTGTCAATTTTAGCAATCCAAACAATACCGTTATGGCTCACTTTCTGCCCGGCTTTGTACGCCAATATCATGTTCCATTCCGGGTATTGCAGCCCCCAATCATCCGGCATAATCGCCGCCATATTATCCAACGTCAAAAGCGGGTGCGCACCTTGAAAATACAACCCACTTTCCGTCTGCGTTAAATTGTCGTCTATCGCCTTTGCCGGGTCGTATGATTGCTCCCACCCGCACACATTTTTTAACGCTTCGCATATTTCATTTATTCTTATCATAAAAACGCCCATTTATTTCCCATATTAGGAATTAAGATTGCAATAAATAAGGGGGCGGGGATAACCACCCCGTCCCCTCGGTTAAATAATTCGTTATGCTCCGGCGTTATGCGCTCGCACCTCCGGCGGGAAATTCCCCGGCGTTGGTTACATATACAGGCATACCAAAAGGAACATTTTCCGCACGGGCTGCAATCTGTGCTTTGATAACCGGATTTGCAACGGTTTCCGGGTCGCTGTTGTACGCAACAATAAATGCTACGTCAACACTGAATCCGAAATACTCCTTAACGTTGCAAGTCATATCCGCACTTGCTGCGCCTGCAATCTGCGATTGGTCGCCAACCGCTGTGTAATAATGGGAACCAACGGGCAAATCAATGTACGGCAAACGTACAACGTCCCATTCATGCCAATTTGCACGGGTGCGGCGCAATGCTTCACGGTCAACACGGGTTAATACTCCAACGTTGCCATCCTCAACGGCAAAGAACGTTCCGTTTTTGCTTGCCTCGTTTACAACGTTGTTGGTGTAATGGAACACTTTGTTTTCGTACTCCATGCGCTTGTTTACGTCGTTATAAATGCCGTGTTGTGCCAACTTTCTAATAAGGCTATCAACGCCCGCATTACCTACAACGTGAATCATGCCCGGATAACAGTTTGCACGCATAATCGGGTTAATATCGCCCATAATCTCGGTTGCCATCTGCGTTGGAACCTCAATAACATTTGCGGCAAAATTATAATTCAATTTGTCTTTCAACACTTGGGTTTTTCCTGCCTCCAATGCTGCAACCGCCGCTTGGTCTAATGAATTTGCCAAAGCCCGGCAAATCTTTTCCATTTTGCGGTTAAAATCGTGTTCATACGAAATTTCGTTGTTCATGTA
>OHDA01001222.1_pt1 | contig 10234 bp, 8 predicted proteins | sample 1566881 | NCBI WGS metagenome assembly OHDA01 (sample SAMEA3879585, study PRJEB24766) | human gut metagenome | biome: human-associated habitat; feature: feces | place: USA | collected 1985/1987
CATCCGGGTGGTCACCCCCGGTACGGTCATTGAAAGCAGTATGCTGCAGGACGACCGCAACAACTACATTGCCAGCCTGTACCTCAAGGGCAAAAAGGCCGGTCTGTGCTTTGCGGATGTTTCTACCGGTACGGCGCATATCACCGAACTGACGGCGGATAAGATCGCCCCGGCGGTCATTACCGAGCTGTGCCGCTACCACCCCAGCGAGGTACTGCTGAACCCCGGTCTGCTGGACTGCCGCGAGGTGACCGCCTATATCAAAAAGAACATGAACTGCTCGGTGGAGCTGGTCGAGGACGAGCGCTATGCGCCGGGGCTGGTGGCGTCTGCGCTGGAAGAGCAGTTTGGCCGCGACTGGCCGCAGACCGCCGGCATAGCTGCCGAGGGTCTGGTGCGCTTTGCCATGGCCGCGCTGCTGGAATATCTGCACGATACCCAGATCAAGGGCGTGGAGCGGTTAAAGACCGTTATTACTTACAACGAAGCCCAGTTTATGCGGCTTTCGCCGGTCACCCGCGCAAACCTTGAACTGACCGAGACCCTGCGCGGACGCGAAAAGCGCGGCACCCTGCTGTGGGTGCTGGATAAGACCAGCACTGCCATGGGCAAGCGGATGCTGCGCAGCTGGATCGAGCAGCCGCTCATTTCCAGTGCCGCCATCAACCGCCGCCTCAACGCGGTGGAAAGCCTCGTGAACCAGACCATGCAGCGGGGCGATTTGATCGAACAGCTCCACTACATCGCCGACCTCGAGCGCCTGATGACCCGCGCGGTCTACGGCTCCGCCACCCCCAAGGAGATCTACACCCTTGCCCAGACCTGCGACCGTCTGCCCGGCCTGCGCAAGCAGGCAGAGGGCTGCAGCTGCCCGGAGCTTTCCGAGCTTGCCGCCAGCATCGACCCGCTGGAGGATATCAAGGCGCGCATTTATGCCGCAGTAGACCCGGACGCCCCCTCCACCCTCAAGGATGGCGGCGTCATTGCCAAGGGTTACCATGCCGAGGTGGACGAGCTGCGCTCCATCCGCGACAACACCAAGGGGGTGCTGGCGCAGCTGGAAGCCCGCCTGCGGCAGGAGACAGGCATCCCCAAGCTGAAGATCGGCTATAACCATGTGTTCGGCTACTTCATCGAGGTGAGCAACTCCTACAAAAACCTTGTGCCGGAGACCTATATCCGCAAGCAGACCCTCACCTCCGGCGAGCGTTACATCACGCAGGAGCTGAAGGAGCTGGAAAGCAAGATCCTTGGCGCACACGAGCGGCTCATCTCGCTGGAGCGCCGCCTGTTTGACGAACTGCTGGAGAGCATCGGTGCCCAGCTGGACCGTATCCAACGCACCGCCAATGCCATCGCCCAGCTGGATGTACTGGCTGCGCTGGCGCAGGTCGCTGCGGAAAACAACTACTGCCGCCCCGTGGTGGACGACAGCGATGTGCTGACTATCACCGAGGGACGTCACCCCGTTGTGGAGCAGGTGCTCAAGGGCAGTATGTTCGTGCCCAACGATACCACCCTCAACTGCACCACCGACCGCTGCCTGATCATCACTGGCCCCAACATGGCGGGCAAATCTACCTATATGCGTCAGAATGCCCTCATTGCGCTGATGGCACAGATCGGCTCCTTTGTGCCGGCTGCCAGCTGTCATGTGGGCGTGGTGGATGCCATTTTCACCCGCATCGGTGCATCGGACGACCTTGCCGCAGGCCAGTCTACCTTTATGGTGGAGATGACCGAGGTGGCCGAAATTTTGAAAAACGCCACCGCCAAAAGCCTTGTGGTGCTGGACGAGATCGGCCGCGGCACCTCCACCTTTGACGGCATGAGCATTGCCCGCGCCGTGGTAGAGCATATCGCAGACCCTGCCAAAGGACTGGGCTGCAAGACCCTGTTCGCCACCCACTACCACGAGCTGACCGAGCTGGAAGGCACTGTAGAGGGCGTAAAAAACTACAACATCGCGGTCAAAAAACGCGGCGAGGACATCACTTTCCTACGGCGCATCGTGCGCGGCCCCGCCGACGACAGCTACGGCATCGAGGTGGCAAAGCTGGCCGGTCTGCCCGGCAGCGTGACCCGCCGTGCCCACGAGGTGCTGCGCACGCTGGAAGCCTCTGCGCCCAAAAACAAGGTGGAGCAGATGGATTTTGACGCCTTGCAGGAGTACAATTCCCCGGCAGTGCCCAGCGAAATGATGGAAAAGCTGGAAGCCGTGGATGTGGAAACACTTACTCCCATTGAAGCGCTGAACTTTTTGTACGAGCTGAAAAAGACCCTCAAGGGCAGCCTGAACGGCTGACCATAAAATCAACCACAGGGGAGGGAAAATACCATGGCAGTCATCCATGTTCTGGATAAGCATACCGCTGAGCTGATCGCCGCCGGTGAGGTGGTGGAGCGCCCGGCATCGGTGGTCAAGGAGCTTTTGGAAAACTCTATCGACGCCGGTGCAACGCAGGTCACCGTCAGCATCGAGTCCGGCGGCGTAAAGCTGATCGAAATCAGCGATAACGGCACCGGCATTGATGCCGAGTATATCCCGACGGCCTTCATCCGCCACGCCACCAGCAAAATCGAAAAGCCGGACGACCTGAACAGCATCCATACGCTGGGCTTCCGCGGCGAAGCACTGGCTTCCATTGCCAGCGTGGCGCGGGTAGAGCTGCTCACCCGCACCGAGGTGGACGAGTTTGCCACCTGCTACCGCATCGCCGGCGGCGAGGAGCAGGGCAGGGAGCCTGCCGCCCGCGCCGTGGGCACCACCATCCGGGTGCAGGACCTGTTCTACAACACCCCCGCCCGCATGAAGTTCCTCAAAAAGGACTCCAGCGAGGGCACCTTTGTGGCAGATAACGTAGGTCATGTCGCACTCAGCCACCCGGAGGTCAGCGTCAAATTCATCCGGGAGGGCAAGCTGCAATATGTCACCCCCGGCGATGGTCAGCTGCGCAGCGCCGCCTATGCGGTGCTTGGCCGGGAGTTCAGCCGCGACCTCATCGAGGTGCACTCCGAGGAAGGGTTGTACCGGGTCAGTGGTCTGATTACCCCGCCCAAAAGCTGCCGCGCCAGCCGCAGTATGCAGCATTTCTACATCAACGGCCGCTATGTGCGCAACCGCACCATCATGGCGGGTATGGAAATGGCCTTTAAGGGCACGACCATGCAGGGCAAGTTCCCGGGCGGCATCCTGCTGCTGGAAATGCCCACAGACCTTGTGGACGTCAATGTCCACCCAGCAAAGATCGAAGCTCGCTTTGCCCGGGAAAACGACGTGTTCGATGTCGTTTACCATGCGGTCAAGCTGGCGCTGGCACAGCCCGGCACCGGGGAACGCCGCTTTACCTTTGAAGCGGACAAAAATGAGAAATTCGAAAAAGAAAACGATACAAAGAACGAAAATGCTGTAAAGAATAATCACTTTACGGGACTTTCCGCCATCATTCCGGGTCAGGCAGACCCCGGTACGCTGCCCGCGCAGCGCTGGGAAGCCCCGCCGCACCGGTGAAAACCTCGGCTTTTACGGCAGATACCCCGCCGGTACAGCCCGCACAGCCTGCCCGCGCGGCTGCTGCTGTGCCCTCGTGGCGGCAGTCTGCCCCCGCAGAGGACATTCTGGATCCTGTGGTCACCCTCCACAGCCCGGAAAAACCGGATGCAACCGAAGTCCAGCCCGCGCCGCAGCCCTTCCGGGCAGCAGCCGGTGAAGCGCAGCTGGATGTGCACCCAGAAACGGACACCGCAGCCGACCCGCTGCTGGACCACATGGCGGCATGGAACACCGTACCCGCCGCCCCGGAGATCGAAGCCGCCACGGTGCCCTATCAGCCGGAAGAACCCGAACAGCCGGAACAGCCGGAGCAGCTGGGCTTTGATGTACCGCAGGGAGAAGAGCCGCTGCGGTATGTGGGCGAAGTTTTCCGCACCTATATTCTGGCAGAGCGGGGAGACGAGCTGTGCTTGATCGACAAGCACGCCGCCCATGAGCGCCAGCTGTACGAAAAACTTGCTGCCAACTACGGCAACGTGCCCAGCCAGCTGCTGCTGCAACCCGCCGCCATCGACCTTTCCGCAGAGGAAAAGCAGGCGCTGCTGGAAAACCAGCCCCTGCTGGAAAACGCCGGGCTGGATGTGGCAGACTTTGGCGGCAGTACCGTGCTGCTGCGCGCCGTGCCTGCGGACGTAGAGCCGCAGAACGCCGAGGACTTGCTGGTGGAGATCGCCGACCGCCTGCTCAAGGGCAGCCGGGACGCACTGAACGAGCACACCGAGTGGGTGCTGCACTCCATCTCCTGCCGCGCCGCCATCAAGGCGGGGGACAAGTCCTCCCCGCAGGAGCTTATGGCACTGGCCGAGAAGATCCTCTCCGGCGAGGTGCCGCCTTTCTGCCCCCATGGTCGTCCCTGCGTGCTCAAACTTACCCGAAAGGAGTTGGAAAAGCAGTTTGGACGCATCGTGTAATGCAAAACCCGCCGTGGTGGCTGTGGTAGGCCCCACCGCCACCGGCAAGACCGCGCTGGGCGTTGCGCTGGCGCAGCGGTTCTCCGGCGAGGTCATCAGCGCCGACTCCATGCAGATCTATAGAGGTTTGGATGTGGGCACTGCCAAGATCACCCCGCAGGAGACCTGCGGCATCCCGCACCACGGCGTGGACATCCTCACCCCGGAAAAGACCTTCAGCGTGGCGGATTTCACCGCGCTGGCAGGGGAGTATATTCAGGATATCACCGCCCGGGGGCATCTGCCGCTGCTGGTAGGCGGCACCGGACTGTATGTGCAGAGCCTTTTGTACGGGGTGCGCTTCACCGCCGAAAAAGCCCCGGACGGCCTGCGCGAACAGCTGACCGCCGAGTTGGAAGCCATCGGCCCGGAAGCCATGTACGCAAAACTGCAAGCCGTGGACCCGGAAGCCGCCGCTGCCATCCACCCCAATAATAAGCTGCGGGTGCTGCGGGCGCTGGAGCACTACCACGCCACCGGCAAGCGTCTCAGCGAACAAAAGGCCGATTCGCTGCCGCCGGAGCGCCCCTACCGCAGCCTTGTGCTGGGGCTGGATTTCCCGGACCGTGCAGCGCTGTACCGCCGCATCGACCTGCGGGTGGACAAGATGCTGGACGCCGGCCTCCTCGATGAGGCAAAGCTGGTCTATGACCACCGCCAGACCTACCGCACGGCAGCGCAGGCCATCGGTTACAAGGAATTCTTCCCCTATTTTGAGGGGACGGCCCCGCTGGATGCCTGCACCGAAAAGCTCAAGCAGGCCTCCCGCAACTACGCCAAACGCCAGCTGACCTGGTTCCGCCATATGGACGGCGTGGTCTGGCTGGACGCCTCTGCGCCGGACGTTACAGCCCGGGCTGTGCAGCTGACCCGAGAATTTTTAGCGAAAGGGTGACCTTTTATGATGGATAGACCACGCTCTGATCCCGGCGCGTCCAGCGCTTTGGGCAAGCTGGCGGGCTTCGTCATCGCCGTCGTGGTGCTGGCGGGCATCTATGTGGGCTATCAGGCCCTGCAGGTGCTCTTCCCGCCCAACACCTACGAGACGGCGCTTCTTGCCACCGTGGCGGATACGGTGGACGCCGACGGAGTTCTCCTCTTCGATGAGGTCTATGTTCCCGGCAGCGGAACGCTGGGCTATCTCGCGGCCGACGGCGAGCGCGTCTCGGCGGGGGCAGCAGCCCGGAACAGGCGGGCCTCCGCCAGCAGCTCACCAGCCTGAACGACCAGATCGAGCTTCTGCAGCGCTCTCAGAATACCACCGCCACCCAGCTGGATTCTCTGAAAAAAGAGCGGGCTTCCGCGCTTTATGATATGATGGATGCGCTGGACAGCTCTGCCTACGACGAGACAGCCCAGGGCGAAGAAAACTACATCCTCGCTCAGAACAAGCTCTGGGTCATCACCGGTGAAGTCTCGGACTTCTCGGCCCAGATCGCCTCCCTCACTGAGCAGTCGGCGCAGGTGCAGGCCCAGCTGGGTGGGCCGACCCAGATCACCGCCCCTCAGACGGGTTACTTCATCCGCAGCTCTGCCAGCGGGCGGCTCAACGCCGGGGCAGACGACATCCTCGCGCTGAACACCACCGACCTGCAGGCATATCTGAATTCTGACCCCGAGCTGCCGCTGGACGGCTGCGCGGGCAAGATCGTCTCGGGCTTTGCGTGGCGGTACGTCGGCCTCTGTTCGGCCAAGGAAGGGGAGAAGCTGCTGGGCGGCAACGGCAAGCCCCTGACCCGCTCGGTGAAGATAAAATTCCCCGGCCAGATGGAGACGCCCCTCAAGGCCTCCGTCTCCGAGGTGACCATCGACGAAGCGACCGGTCTGGCCCGTTTCGTCATCACCTGCGAGATCATCAACGGCGATGTGCTGCGGCTCAACCGGGCCAGCGCCCAGATCATCGTGGGCGAGACCACCGGCCTGCGCGTCCCCATCGACGCTATCCATTATCTGAAAGAGGACGGCACCGAGTCTGAGACGCAGGGCGAGAACTACATCCCGGGCGTCTATGTCAAATACGGCAATCTTGCCCGTTTCTGCAAGATCGACCCCGTGGATAATGACCATCCGCTGGTGACGGACGGCGAGTACCGCATCGTCATGCCCAGCAGCTCGGATAAGACAAAAACCGTCAGCGAAGTCCGCCTTTACGACGAGATCATCGTCTCCGGACAAAATTTGTATGATGGAAAGCTTTTGTAGTTATTGACATCTGACGCAAAAAATCAGATAATAGAAAAAGCTATTAGCACCTCTTTTTCACAAAGGGGTGCCAGGCAGCGTGAGCTGCCCGAATGAAAGGAGCAAGTTTCTATGTCTTTTGTGGACAGCCTGAAAAAAGGGCTTTTCGGCAGTGAGGACGATTACGACGATCAGTACATGGACGACGGTCCTCAGATGGTGAATAACAACAGCGGTCTCGGCGTCGCAGGCAGCGAGGGAGAGGACGAGCCCGAAGAAGGCGCAGCCCCCAAGCGGAACGGCAAGGTGGTCAACATCCATGCTACCACCCAGCTCAAGGTCGTTCTGGTCAAGCCCGAGCACTTCGAGGATGCCAGCACGATTGCAGACCACCTGAACAACAAGCGCACCGTCGTGCTGAATCTGGAATCCACCAATAAGGAGGTTTCCCGCCGTCTGGTGGACTTCCTCTCCGGTGTGGCCTACGCCAACAACGGCCAGATCAAGCGGGTGGCCAACAGCACCTTCATCATTACTCCCTACAATGTAGACATCATGGGCGACCTGCTGGACGAGCTGGAGAACAATGGCGCGTTCTATTGATACCCAGCAAAGCGCCGTGCGGGGCTTCGTCCCGGCGCAGAACGATGAGGAACGCTTCCTCATGCGTCATGTCGAGGACCTGGCCCGCGCCGCCTTTGGCCGGGGCATCGCCCGTTATTCGGCGTTCCTGAGCGACAGGGAACAGCTGGCGCAGGCGGCACTCAACCGTGCCGGTGCGCCGGAGGAAAGCTGCCGCTTCGAGGGCGGCTGGCCCGACGCCGAGCGCCGGGGACTCTGCCTCGAGCCGGAAGACTGTTACCCTGCAAGCCCTGTCTGCTGCGTCCGGCTCAGGTGTCGTGCGCTGGCCGGGGCGCAGCTGCCCGTCCATAAGGATTATCTGGGCAGCCTGATGGGGCTTGAGCTTCGCCGCGAGGCGCTGGGCGACATCGTCCTGCCGCCGGAGGAGCCGGGTACCGCTTATCTGTTCGCGCTGGAGCCTGCTGCAGCCCTTATCTGTCAGGAGCTGCGCAGTGTGGGCCGCACCGAGGTGACGGCTCAGCAGCTGGCGCTGGACGAAGTACCGGAGTTTGCGCAGGCAGAGCGCCGGTTACAGACCGCGACCGTATCGTCGCTGCGTCTGGATGCCGTACTTGCCGCCATGCTGCGGTGCAGCCGGGGCATGGCCGCAGAGCTTGTGGCAGCGGGAAGGGTAGAGATCAACCATCTGCCCGTTTCCAGCGCCCATGCGCCGGTATACGAATCTGATGTGTTCACAGTGCGGGGCAAAGGGCTCTTCCGCCTCACAGCCCTGCCGGGCAAGAGCAAAAAAGACCGACAAATCATCGAGTTCTTCCAATATTGAGAAGGACGACTGGGTAAAATGGAGGAGATCATTATGCTGACACCGCAGGACGTGCGCTCTGTCCAATTCGAAAAGAACCTCCGCGGCTACCGTACCGAGGATGTTGACCGCTTTCTGGATAAGGTAGAGCAGCAGCTCGGGCAGGATGCGGAGCAGATGGAGGCCCTGCGCAAGCAGGTGGCCGACCTGACTGCCGAGAACGAGACCCTGCGCCGCAATATGCAGAGCTATGAGGCCGACGGCGATATGCTCAAGAGCGCCCTCATCAACGCGCAGCGAATGGGCGAGAACGTCATCCGCGAGGCCAACCAGAAGGCCGAAGACATCCTGCACCGTGCAAATCTGCGCGGCGACGACATCATCCGGGATGCCAACGAGCTGCTGCAGAAGGCCAGCGACCGCGCCGACGAGATCATCAGCGAGGCCAACGACAAAAAGCTGGCCGAAGAGCGTGAGTATGACCGCGTTCGTCTCGAGGTCACCCGCTTCAAGTCCGACGTGCTGAACCTCTACCGCACCCATGTGGAGTCCCTGAGCCGTCTGCCGGAGTTCCAGCAGAAGGAGGAGGCCCCCGCACAGGATGCCGAGGCTGAGCTGCCCGAAACCGAGGATGCCGATGCCACCGAGGAAGCAGCACCCGCTGCGGACGCTGCCGAGACGGAAGACGCCGCCCCCGAGAAGACCGGCGAGGACTTCTGGGAGAAGGACGAATCTCAGCTCAAGCTCGACCCGCCCCCGGCAGACCCCAACGCTGTCTTTCAGGGCGTGAGCTTCAGCGAATAATTCCCTAAGCATCGACAGCAAGGCATCATTTGTGTGCCGTAAAGCTGTTTTGATAAAATAAGCGCATAGCTGCGCTGTTTGCGACCGCAAAACCAATAGAGGAGAGTGTAAAACCAGTGGCTAAGAATAAGTCTCAGTACGACAGTACTCTGAATCTGCCCAAGACCCTGTTTGAGATGCGCGCCGGCCTGCCCAAGAAGGAACCGGTCATGCTCAAGGATTGGGACGACAACGACCTGTACAACCAGCTCATGAAACACAATGAGGGCAAGCCCCAGTTCATTCTGCATGACGGCCCTCCGTATGCAAACGGCAATATCCACATGGGCACTGCCCTGAACAAGATCATCAAGGATATCATTATCCGCGAAAAGAACATGGAGGGCTATCAGGCTCCCTATGTGCCCGGCTTTGATACCCACGGCCTGCCCATTGAGCTGAAGGCTCTGTCCTCGGTCGGCGACAAAAAGAAGGACATCTCCAAGCTGGAGCTGCGCCAGATCTGTGAAAAGTTTGCCACCGAGCATATCGACATCATGAGCGACCAGTTCAAGCGTCTGGGCGTTATCGGTGACTTCGAGCACCCCTACCTGACCCTGAAGCCTGAGTTTGAGGCTCGTCAGATCGAGATCTTTGGCGAGATGGCCAAGAAGGGCTACATCTACAAGGGTCTCAAGCCTGTGTACTGGTGCCCGGACTGCCGCACCGCGCTGGCGGAAGCCGAGATCGAGTACGGCGAGGACGACTGCGATTCCATCTTTGTGCGCTTCCACGTCTCGCAGGATCCCAACGGTGTGCTGGCAAAGTACGGCATCCCCATGGATAAGACCTACTTCGTCATCTGGACCACCACCACCTGGACCCTGCCCGCCAACGAGGCTATCTGCCTGAACGGTCAGTTCGAGTATTCCTTCGTCAAGATCGGCGAGGAGTACCACATCATGGCTACCGATCTGGTCAAGAGCGTCATGGACGCCTGCCACATCGAGAACTACGAGATCGTGGGCGAGCCCGTTTCCGGCGCCGAGTTCGAACTGATGCGCTACAACCACGTCTACCTGCCCAAGGAGGGCTGGGTCATTCTGGGCGACCACGTCACGCTGGAAAGCGGTTCCGGCTGCGTGCACACCGCAGGCGGCCACGGCGTGGACGACTTCAACGTCTGCCAGAAGTATCCGCAGGTGCCTATCACTGTGCCTGTGGACGACGGTGGTTACCTGACCGAGCTGGCCGGTAAGTACGCTGGTCAGCGCGTGTGGGCAGCCAACAAGACCATTTTGGCCGACCTGACTGCTTCTGGCGCTGTGATGGGTCAGGTGCACATCAAGCATCAGTACCCCCACTGCTGGCGCTGCCACAACC
>OHDA01001237.1_pt1 | contig 10123 bp, 10 predicted proteins | sample 1566881 | NCBI WGS metagenome assembly OHDA01 (sample SAMEA3879585, study PRJEB24766) | human gut metagenome | biome: human-associated habitat; feature: feces | place: USA | collected 1985/1987
AGCGGACACGATGTCCGCGTCCAAAAGCCATGCTTGCATGGCTCGTAACTCTCAATTTACTCTGCGATTTTGTACAGTGTCACATCATCCAGTGTTCCCCAACTGTTCACATTGCATTTGTATCTCACACCGATGGTCAGGGATCCGTCAGTTACCTTGATCTCAGGAATGGCGGGATTCTGCCATTCCGCATAAGTAGTAAGCTTGAAGGGAGCAGTCAACTCCCTGCCGTCTACCAGCGCATACAATTCCATGGAAGCATCATCGGACAGATCACCGCCCTGGGAGAACGCGGATAATTCATAAGTGCCGGGTTCCAGATCTGTGAAGCTCTGCTCGATGGAGAAATCCATATCCGCACTTCCTGACCAGAAGTGGAAAGCGACTTCGCCACTGTGGGCATCTGCAGCCTTCACCTGATAATCGGTAGGATCCGTCTCTCCGGAATAGTTGACCGTCCACATGGAAGTATCGCTATCCTCAAAGCTTGGGTTCTGCACATAATTGATGCGGTCTACCGTGACAGCAGCGGTGACTTCCGTACCGTCCTCCAGTGTACCCGACACTGTGAAATTGCCGCCGTTTTCCGTATCGATCGCAGCAACATCGTCGGTATTCCAGATGACCGGAACCTGTGCTTCGGACCGATCATTATAAATAACACTTACCGTATCGGGCAATTCCGGATCTGTACCGATATTGCATGCTACCGTAACCGCGGGAATACTATCCACAGCCAGGGGAGCGGTAGCACCGTATTTCAGATATTTGAATACATTCAGAGAGGCCAGGGGATGCCCGGTGAAATCAAACATTGCCTGATTGTCCCAGGAACATCCGCCGTAGTACTGGCCGGCATCCTTCGGATCATAACCGGATGCATAGCTGCTGGCCCAGCCGCTGCCGTACTTCTCCCAAAGGGCGGAATTGTCAGCATCTGCTGGACCGACCGGGATCCAGGTGCCTTCCCAGTAGAAGATACCTTCGGCACCGGACTCGCTGGCTGCAGCACAGACATCCCGCACTTCATTTGCCTGTCCCTGTACGCTGGCGGAATAACCTCCTGCCAGATCATCGGTTCCTTCCACACTGTTGGCGGATCCGTCACCGTCTTCCGCGGTATAGCAATAAGCATTTTCTGCGACATATACTTTCTTGCCATAAGTATTCCGGATATGGGTAATGGCGTTTTTCAGATCATCCATGGTGCCGTGCCAGTAGGGATAAAAGGAGAGACCCACAATATCATAATCGATTTCTTTTACCTGCAACCCGGTAAGCAGCGTATCCAGTTTTTTCATATCATCAATATTCGTGTAATGTACAGCAACGAGAATTTCTTTTCCAGAATTCACTGCAGCTTCCCGGACGGCTTTGCTGCCTGCGGTCAGAAGTTTTCTGATATTTGCCACATCCGTCTCACCGGACATACCGTTGTTGATCTCGTTACCAATCTGTACCATTCCCACGTCCACTCCGGCCTCCAGAAGCTGTGTGAGACTGTCTAAAGTAAAATCATAGAGCGCATCTGCTTTTTCTTCGATCTCCATGCCTTCCCATGCTTTGGGAACAAACTGTTTCTTGGGATCCGCCCAGAAATCGGAGTAATGAAAATCAATGCAGACCTTCATGCCATACTTCGTGGCACGCTGTCCCAGAGTGATGGCAGTTGCCACGTCGTTATTGCCGCCGCCGTAACCGTTGCCGTTCTCATCATAGGGATCGTTCCAGACGCGCAGGCGGATATAATTCACACCGGCCTGCGCCAGTGTCATGAACACATCCTGTTCTTCCCCATCAAAGTTATAATATTTTACGCCGCTGTTCTCCAGAGCAAGTACCGCGGAAGCGTCCATGCCCCGATAGAAATCATCGGAAATGTCCGGAATTGCTTCTACGTAAACGCTAGATTCTTCCGGACCGTCCGGTAAGGGAAAAGTGGTGATATTGGTCACCCCGGCAGAAGCGGAAGTCGTAGATGCCGCAAGGGTATCGGAACTTCCGGTGTCTTGTCCCTGATTGCCGCAGCCCGTGAGACTTCCCATGATAAGTCCTGCACTGAGGCCCAGAGCCAGCAGGCGCGTGCCGAATTGTTGTTTTTGAAAATGTTGCATAAGTAATCCTCCCGTAAAACATAATTGCACAACCGTTTGCGCACCTATATTATACCACATATTCGTAATACAACGATAAAAATATGATCAAAAATGCGCAACAAAATCACAAGATAATTGCGCAATTTTAATCAGAGACTTTTTTATTGCATTTCCATTGACAGTAGATTCGACATTTGCTATCATCAAACTACACATTGGGAAGCAATTCTGATATTTCAAAATTTCAGGACCATTCGGTCGCTCATCCCATTTTAACACAAACAATTAAGGGAGGCGACGAACCTCTCGCATAAGAGAGGAGAATGCAAATGATAGTCAGACCCAAGTGGGATTACTGCATGAAGGAACTGTTCCGTAATTTTATTATTTTGAAATATTTTATCAGTGATATTTTAGACATTCCGATAGAGAAGATCAGGAGCCTGAAATTACGAAATACAAATTTGTGGCGCAGATATAAATACCAAAAGCAGGGGATCGTAGATGTTTTATTGGAGCTGAATGACGATACGAAGATCAATATAGAACTTCAGATCCGTACAGTAAAACACTGGGATAAGCGTCAGCTTTTCTACATGGGGAAGCTTTTGACGGAAGAACTTTCGGCAGGAGAAGATTATAAACACATGAAAAGATGTATCACCATCAGCATTTTGGATTTTCATTTGACATGGGACAATAACTATCACAAAAAATATCTGTTGAGAGAAGAAAACGGTGAACTGTTTAGTGACCTGGTGGAATTACATATTTTGGAATTGAACAAAGTGCTGACCGGGCGACGAGTCGACGAGTGGATTCGACTGTTCAATGTAGAGACAGAGGAGGATCTGGAAATATTGGAAACAATGACGAGGAATCCTGGAATTTTGGAAGCGGTGAAAGAGGTAAGGCATATGAGTCTTGGAAAATGGGCGAGAGCCAGATACGATGAACATATGAAGATGGTACGGGATCAAAATGCCAGAGACGCTTATGTCCGTGATGAGGGAATAAATATTGGGGTTGAACAGGAACGTAATCGCCTTGCCAACTTGATTGCCCGCATGAATGCCGAGGGCGACGAAGATCAGGTCACTCGTTTGCAGGATCCGGAATTCGTACAGGAAATGTTAAAAAAATACGATTTGTAAAAATAATACGCCATTGAGAAAAAATCTCAATGGCGTATTTCATTTCACAAACAATTCAATCACAAATACCAGCACGCAACAGATCACGGATACTGGGAACAGTCCGGCACCGAGCCATGCGGCGATGATTCCGGCAATAAGTGCCACCAGTCCGGAAATAGGCGTCTGGGTAGCGTGGATGATGGCCGGGAAGGTCATGACAGCCAGTGTCACGTAAGGTACATAGTACAAAAAGGATTGAATGAACTGATTCTTGATCGGTTTCCGGATCAGTGTCAGGGGCAAGACACGGATCGTATAGGAGACGGCTGCCATAACGGCTATGTAGATATAATTATTCATTTGTCAGGCCTCCTTTCCCAGTACATTCCGCTGAATTATCTGCGACGGATTCGCGTCCCTTATCTACCGGTTTGTCAATAATTTCGTCCGCCTGTTTTACCGGGAACAGGATCGCTGCCGCACCGGAGATGATCACGGTCAATAAAATAGTCCTGGTACCTTCCGACAGGGAAGAAACGCCGGGAAGATAGTTGCAGACAAAGCTCAGGGCAAAGCTGATGGCCACCAGCGCTGCCACAATCTTGCTTTTCCGGGCAGGAGGAATAATGATGGCTAAAAACATGCCGTATAAGGCAACGCTCAGTGCGCTGACAGCACGCAGGGGCAATGCATTTCCGGCAATGATGCCGCAGGCGGTTCCTCCGGCCCATGCAGGAGCGGCTAACAGGATCGCACCGTAGGTATAATACGGATTCAGGATACCCGGTCTTGCAATCGTGATACCGAACAGCTCGTCGGTGACGTCATAGGCGATGATCAGTCTGTGAAAAAAGGGAGTGCCGGGAGAGAACTTCTGTGCCAGGGCACAGCTCATGAGCAGGTACCGTGCATTGGCGATCAGCGTAATGATCGCCACTTCCAGATAAGTCGCCTGTGCCGCTACCAGCGTGAAAGCTGCATATTCTCCGGCGGAAGCATTGTTTAACAGGCTGGCCAGGAATCCCTGCATGGGGGTGAAACCGGCGTGCCTTGCGGCGATTCCCAGAGAAAAGGATACGGCGAAATATCCCAGAGCAATGGGGAAGCCGTCCCGCATACCATCGCAGAATATTTTTCTGCTGAATTTATCATTCATAGTTGTAAAACCTCATCTTTCTGTAAGGCGTCTTTTGGCGCACATGTCCTATTATAACGCACATTCCAACAGGAGAAAAGGAGCAAAATTAACGTATATCACTGCATTTTCCGCATAAATATAGGATAAATAAATGTCCGTGGTGGATAAAGTATGAAGAATAAACAGAAACGGTGGAAAAACGGTGTGATCCTGATTCCGGTACTGTGTGTACTGTTGTTAACGGGATGCGGTCTGTTTCAGGAGGAAAAAATCAAGCTGCGGGATCTGGATTTTACAGTACTCAGCGATGAAAAAATTCCGGAGGAGTTGAAGACGGTGATTGCCGAAAAGGGTACAGAACCTTTTCATCTGACCTACAGTGATGATCAGAATCTCTATATCAGTATCGGGTATGGGCAGCAGAAGACCGGTGGGTACAGTATTGCCGTGGATGAACTGTATCTGACGGAGGATGCCATCTATGTCGGCACCACGCTTTTGGGTCCTGAGATCACCGGGCAAAAAAAAGGCGCAGAGAAACCCTCCACGCCTTACATTGTGATAAAAACAGAGTTCTTGGACAAAACAGTAATTTATGAATGACACATAAAGTTACAGATCCAGCAGGATCTCTCTGTGCTTCCAGCTGATAAAACCGTACATATCGTTAAAAAAGAAAATGGTGAAGTTCACCACAACGGGAATATATGCCGGATTCTCCAGAGAGGCCAGCGTCCACAGTACAATGAGTACGATGCCATTGCCCCAGGAAGGATGGCGGATCCACGTGAGGGTGGACCATATGGCCATCGGCAGAGCCATGCCGAGATAAGTGATCATTTCACCCCAATACCGGAATCGGTACGAGATGATACCATATAGGATACTGAACATGATCATCAGGATCTGTGCCCATACATTGCCTTTCGCGGCAAAAATCAGAGAAGTGACACCGATCAGAGCGGCCATCAGGGTCAGCAGATCAAAATCCGTAGAAAACAAATTGGAAACGATTACGATCAAAAGGGATGCGATCCACAGGATCCATTCCTTTTTTGTGAAATTTTTTATAGGGTTATTCATTCTTCATATCCTCCTGAAAATTATTTGATAAATCATTAATTATTAGGAAGGATAGTCTTAGGGTCGAGAATCGGCGCAGTTCGCTTGGTGATTCCCCGCAGATAATTGCAGAAAGTGGCCGTTGCGCGGCTCTGGCTGCGGCCTTTATCCCACAGCATGTTCACCTTGCGGGAAGGAAGCGGTACATTTAGGGTCAGGGGAACGAGACTGCCGTTTTCAAAAAAAGGAGTCGCTAACGGTTCCGGTACAAATCCGACGCCCAGATTGTTCTGGAGCAGTGGGATGACCAGGTCGGCGGTGGCTACTTCCATGGCAGGTTCGTAGTCTAAATGCTGCTCGATAAATACTTTCCGGTAATATTCATAACTGGCGGTTCCATATCCCAGACCGATGATGGAATGGAGCCGGAACTCCTTCAGAGTCATGGGACGATCGGACAATGCAGCGTAGTCGGGGCCACCTGCGGGAACTTCCCCGAAAGTCATCAGATCTTCACATTCCATGTTATCACCCAGCTCAAAAGGAGTGGTTACGACGGCGAGATCCAGACGACCGTTTGCCAGGGATTTAAGAATTTCGGGTGTTGTATTGTTCTGAATGCGGATTTTAATATCCGGGTAAGTACGTTGAAATTCATGCAGATTCTGTAGCAGAAATAAATGCAGTGCAGTCTCGGTGACACCCAGTTCGATCGTTCCGGCATAGATATTTTTATCCCGGCATATTTCCGCCTCGGCATCCAGCAGATGCTGACAGGCAATCGCCACATGAGCATACAGACGCTTTCCCTCTTCGGTCAGCTTTAACCCACGGGGTTCTCGGAGAAACAGACGGCAGTCCAGCTGATCTTCCAGGATATGGATGATCCTTGTGACATTGGGTTGGCTGTTTTTCAATACCATGGCCGCCTTAGTGATATTTTCGTATTTGGCAACATAATAGAAGATTCGATAATATTCAAAACTGATATTCATATAAAAATGATATACCTCACATATAAACAATATATTTTTAGTATTCGATCGGATATAGTATAATACGCGGTTGAAAAAAAGTAAACAGAAGAGAAAAGTAATGAGACATTTACCGGAAAATGTGATAAAATGCAAAAAACCATGTTGTATTACCAGTATAGACGCGAACTGTTATCCTATTTTGGAATTATCACCATCAGGAAGATATCGTTGCTTATACTGTAATCAGGAGATGCATGTAGGGAGGTAGATTTTTATGCAACGTAAAATACATGGACAGATGTCAGAGTCTTTTCTGATCGCCGGGATCCTGTCAATCTCCGGTGGTCTGCAGGATGCTTATACCTATATGTACCGGGGAAAAGTGTTTGCCAATGCACAGACCGGCAATATCGTGCTGCTGGCACAGAATCTGGTAGACAGGAACTGGCAGGCGGTACTTCGCTATTTTTCTCCATTACTGTTCTTCGCATTGGGAGTGGCAATGGCAGAATGCATCCGCATGAAATACCAGAAGGCACAGAAGATCCACTGGAGACAGCTGGTACTTGCGATCGAAATACTTTTGTTGTTTGCAGTCGGTTTTTTACCGAATGAGATAGATCTGCTGGCCAATGCCATGGTATCTTTCGCCTGCGCTATGCAGGTACAGGCGTTCCGCAAGGTGAACGGTTATGCTTTCGCCAGTACCATGTGTATCGGCAACCTGCGCAGTGGTATGGAATCCTTATGTGCTTATGGAAAAACGAAAGATAAAAAGATATTGCGAAAATCCGGTTATTATTTCGGAATCATCTTCCTGTTTGCTGTCGGCGCGGCATTGGGTGGACATATGATCGGATACATCGGAGCGAAAACGATCTGGATTTCCTGTACGATTCTGCTGATCAGCTTTTTATGCATGTTCATCAAGGAAGAAAAAGAGGAACATCCCGAGATCATGGAAGAAGAACAGGAGATCCGGGATAATCTGAAAAACATCCGCAAAGAAGCCAGGGATGTGGAACACATCCTGGAGGATGACATCCGTTCCCAGATCGAGAAAAAATAACGTAAAGACTGGCGAAAAAAGACAGAAATCCTACAGAAAACCTGGGCATTCTGTTAAAATACAATCCCGTCTCCAAGGTGGCTATCTTCGGATTTACGAACCCGGTATTCGGGGTGCTTTTATCCGCATGATGGCTGGGAGAGGGCTCCGCAGAACTGGGATGGAATGCACTGATCGCTTTGGTTCTGGTGTGCATTGGTATCTGTATTGTCAATGTCAAAATAAATACCGGAAATAAAACGGCATAGTTAAAGCCTTAAAGCTTCATCCCGTATTTTACCAGATCAACCCGGTTATTGATCACTGCAATGCCATCTGCCCGCAAGCGGTTGGCCTGTTCATCGGCGCCGCCGAAGGCAAAGGCACCGGAGAGCTCTCCCTTGGAATTGACGACGCGGTAGCAGGGGATGTGTTCAGGATCCGGATTCTTATGCAGGGCATTTCCCACGGCGCGTGCCATTTTGGGCTCTCCCGCCATGGCAGCCACCTGCCCATAGGTGGCGACACAGCTGCTTCATAGATCCGCTTCGTGGGACTGTAGGTGACGAGATCATAGCTCTCCGCGATCATGCGCCGGATGTCCTCATCGGGGATGGTGCCGTCTAAGATAATCGTGTTCCAGTGTTCTTTATTCTGATGATATGCGGGAATGACGGAAGAAAAGGTGCTGCGCCAGAAGTCCCGCCAGGCAGGATCGGTTTTCACATTCAGATGCAGCACACCGTCTTTTTCATAAGTCCATAGAAATGCTTTTTTACTGCCCTTCACCCGTACCAGCTGCCAGTTGGGATCGTGGAAGGGCATTTCTGTATACGTATCCGGAAAAGACAATCCATATTCCAGTGCTTCTTCTCGTGTTTTCATGTCTTCGGCCCTCCGTTTTTTTTCTATTATAACACTCTTTTCTTTTCTATGAAAACATGGTAAACTTTTCCGAGAAACAGGTCATGGAAACGGGCTGCAAAAGCCCGGGAACGGAGACGATATGATACTGATACAGGATGGTTATATGATCGATCCCAAGTCAGGAAAAGAAGGTAACTTCGATATACTGATCGACGGAGACAAGATCGTCAAGATCGCAGAAAAAATCGAACCGAAGGGTAAGGTGACAAGGATCAATGCGGAAGGGCTGTTAGTCGCTCCGGGACTGGTGGATGTGCATGTGCATTTCAGAGATCCCGGTTTTACAGCGAAGGAAGATATCAACACCGGAGCTGCGGCAGCGGCGAAGGGCGGTGTGACCACCGTAGTGCTGATGGCGAACACGAAGCCCACTGTGGACAGCGAGGAGACCCTGAAGTATATCCTGGACAAGGGAGCGAAGACGGGGATCCATGTGACTACCTGTGCTAATGTGACCATGGGCATGCAGGGAAAACAGCTGACGGATATGAAGAAGCTGGCAGCGGCGGGTGCTGTGGGATTTACGGATGACGGTGTGCCCCTGCTGGATGCGGAACTGGTGCGACGGGCCATGGAAATCTCCGCAGAGCTTGATATGCCCATCAGTTTCCATGAAGAAGACCCGAAATATATCGAGAACAACGGTGTGAACCGCGGAAAGGCCAGTGAACATTACGGAATCGGCGGCTCTTCCAGAGAGGCGGAGATCGCACTGGTGGAACGGGATCTGAAGCTGGCGGAAGAGACCGGAGCCTGCATCGATATTCAGCACATCAGCAGTAAGGAAGCGGTAGAACTGGTGCGTCAGGCGAAAAAGAGATGTTCTAATATTCATGCGGAAGCCACACCACATCATTTTACCCTGACAGAAGATGCCGTGATCAAATACGGCACGCTGGCGAAGATGAATCCTCCTTTGAGAGAAGAAGAGGATCGTCAGGCAGTGATCCGGGGACTGGTGGACGGCACGATCGACATGATCGCTACGGATCATGCGCCCCATACCGCAGAGGAGAAGGCAAAACCCATCACGGAAGCCCCCAGCGGTATCACAGGACTGGAGACTTCTCTGGCACTGGGCATTACAGAACTGGTAGATGCAGGATATCTCACCATGAAGCAGCTGCTTCGCCTCATGAGTACGAATCCGGCTACCATGTATCATCTCGATGCCGGATATCTGGCGGAGGGAGGCCCTGCGGATGTGATCCTGATCGATACTGCGGCAGAGTTCATCCCGGAGCAGTATGCATCCAAGGCAACGAATACTCCTTTTACCGGATGGAAATTAAAAGGTGAAGTGAAGAAGACCATCTGCGGTGGTAAAATGGTATACGAAGCATAGCGTGCGCGTTAGAGAGCGCATATAAGCAGATAACGCTTGTCACTTATATATAGAATAGAAAAGGATAACAAAATGAAAAAGAAAATCACAGCAACCGTGCTTTCTCAGAAAGAGATCGCACCCAGAATTTTTGATATGTGGATCGCTACGGAGCTGGCGGCATGCGCAAAAGCCGGGCAGTTCATCGGCGTCTATCCTAAGGACCGCAGCACTCTGCTGCCCCGTCCCATCAGTATCTGCCAGGTAAATGACAAAAAAGATGCCCTGCGCATCGTGTACCGTATCGCAGGACAGGGTACGGCGGAGTTCTCCTCTTATTGCGAAGGAGACAGCGTGGAGATCCTGGGAACTCTCGGTAACGGATTCCCCACAGAGGCTGCGGAGGGCAAAAAGG
>OHDA01001239.1_pt1 | contig 10120 bp, 10 predicted proteins | sample 1566881 | NCBI WGS metagenome assembly OHDA01 (sample SAMEA3879585, study PRJEB24766) | human gut metagenome | biome: human-associated habitat; feature: feces | place: USA | collected 1985/1987
TTGTTCATCGGGAATGGAATAATCTCACGGATACTTTCCTCTCCACAGATGAGCATGATCATACGGTCTACACCCGGAGCGATACCGGCATGTGGTGGTGCTCCATAACAGAATGCATTGTACATGGCAGGGAATTTTGCTTTCACATCATCCTCGCCGAGTCCGACTAACTCAAAAGCTTTGATCATGATCTCAGGATCATGGTTACGTACTGCACCGGAGGACAGCTCAACACCGTTACATACAAGGTCATACTGGTATGCCAGAATATCTAATGGATCCTGATTGTTTAATGCGTCCATTCCGCCCTGTGGCATAGAGAATGGGTTATGACAAAACTCTAATTCGCCGGATTCCTCACCGATTTCATACATCGGGAAATCAACGATCCAGCAGAACTCGTAGCAGTCTTTCTTCATATGCTTATCGCTTGCTGCACCAAGAAGTTTGCGGAGAACACCTGCTGTTTTCTGTGCGGCTAATTTTTTGCCTGCTGTCAGACCAACAAAATCACCCGGTTTTAATCCAAGAGCTGCGATTACGGCTTCTTTTCTGTCCTGTAAGAACTTTGCGATTCCTCCGACAAGTTCTCCATTTTCATCTAATTTGAACCAGAATGCTTTGTTTGCAGTCTGAACTTCTACTTCTGCGCAGATTCCATCGATCACTTTTCTGGTCGCAGTAAATCCGTCAACTACGATTGCTTTTACAGTCTGTCCCTCAAATGGTCCGAATCCGCAGTCTGCCATAACTTCTGTTGCATCCTGTAATACAAGGTCAATACGAAGATCCGGCTTATCACTTCCATACTTATCCATAGACTCCAGATATGGAATACGGACAAATGGGGCTTTGGATGCTGTCTTGTATACACCATATTTTTCAAATACAGGTGGCAATACTTCTTCTACAACTGAGAATACGTCCTCCTGGGAAGCAAATGCCATCTCCATATCCAGCTGATAAAACTCTCCCGGAGAACGGTCTGCTCTTGCATCCTCATCACGGAAGCATGGTGCGATCTGGAAATAACGGTCAAACCCGGATGCCATTAAAATCTGTTTGAACTGCTGTGGTGCCTGTGGCAGTGCATAGAATTTTCCCGGATGATTTCTTGCAGGAACAAGGTAATCTCTTGCTCCTTCCGGTGTACTTTTGATCAGAACCGGTGTCTCAATCTCAAGAAATCCCTCTTCTGTAAAGAACTGTCTTGTAAGCTGGGCAACCTTGCTCTTCATCATGATATTTCTCTGTAAATCCGGTCTTCTTAAGTCCAGATAACGATATTTCATACGCAAGTCATCACCGCCATCTGTCTCCTCCTCGATCGTGAACGGAGGGGTAAGCGCAGTGTTCAGGACATTTAATTCAGAAACGATCAACTCAATATCACCTGTCGGGATATGCGCATTCTTGCTGGAACGCTCACGAACCGTACCCGTAACCTGAATCACGAATTCACGGCCCAGTTTATTCGCCTTTTCGCAAAGAGCTGCATCAACCTCCTGATTAAATACCAACTGAGTAATACCATAACGGTCGCGGATATCGACAAATGTCATTCCTCCCATTTTGCGGGTTTTCTGCACCCAACCGGCCAGTGTAACCACCAGACCTTCATCCGCAAGGCGCAAGTCGCCACAAGTTCTTGTTCTATACATCTTTATTATTTAATTTGCTAGATTTACCAATCTTTATACCTCGGTTTATTACAAACCGCAACCACAAAGATAATACTATAAATCTTAATAATTATTCTTTTAAGCAAATTAAAATACGTTTTACCCTCTGCTACCCAAGCTGTCCGTATCGGGATTAATCTCTTTCACAGCCTCCTTTACATCCTTGGCCGTTATTTTCTTCTCATTTTTAACAGCGATTTGCTCTACAGGATACTTTTCCTCCATCTCCTCCAATTTAGAGTCTACGGATGTTTTTGAATCATTTGTTCTCATATTCTCTATTTTATTAACGTAATAATGGCTATTAAACAAGCAAGTACTGCCAATGGTTTATAGCGATAGCGACATTGTCCGTGAACATGGAAGGAGTTATGGGAATGCGAGACATTATAGCACATCATTATTTCGATATAGACGCTGTTATAGTGTTTGATGTGATGAAAAATAATCTGCCAGCCATAAAAATGACTATTGATAAAATGTTATTTGATATTTGAGACACCTTCCGTGAGCGATACTGTGGATGAGGACAAAAAGCTATTTACCCCCGGATGAGCCTCTTATAGAGCAACGAACGCAAGCCATTAGGGAGAAGACGGGTCACTAAGCGAATACAGACATTCTTTAGCAAGGAGAAAAAGCCGATAAAACCCATCTTGTAAAACAGCGTCTGCAACCTCACTTCCGTTACGGCATACCGCCATCCTCCCCGCCGCCGAAACATATCCGGCGAGAAGCGGAAAAAGAGCAGGCTCTCTTGTATATTATAGAACCGGGCACCATTCATCAGCATCCGTACCCACAGATAATAATCCTCGAACAAAGGAAAATGCTTATATCCTCCAGCCTTTAGCACGGCCGACTTCCGAAACATCACCACCGGATGGTTCACCGGACACCTTCCCTTGGCAAACCTCAAGATATTTTCATGCTGCTCCGGCACTTTCCGCATGGAAAGTACATTTGATACCTCCCCTTCAAACTCATCGATCCAAGCCCCCACTACATCAATTTCCGGATGTTCCAAAAATATCGCCAATTGCTTCTCAAAACGATCCGGCTTAGCGATATCATCCGTGTCCATACGAGCCACAAGGTCATACGAACAATGCTTCAGCCCCTCGTTAAGAGCCTTGCCGAGACCTCGGTTGGTGGGCAAAGAAATCACTTTTAACTCAGGATGCTGGCTTGTGAATTCTTTTATGACCGCATACAGCTCATCCGTCAAAGGACCATCTTCCACCAAGACAACTTCTATAGGCAATAGCGTTTGCGTGAAGATACTGGTCAGACTTTGACGTAAAAATAGTGGGCTCTCTTTATGATATAAAGAAAGTAATACGGAAAATAACATAGACTTTCAGGAAAAGTATTATATAAGAAAAATTTCTATATGTACATATAAGATGTATCCGGAACACTTGAAGATTGACTCTTTACAGAGTCTGTACGTAAAGAACCGTCTCAAATCTATCTTTCTCATTCTCATGATCCTAATCTGCCTCATAAAAAAAACAACTCTCTGATTTACAGAATTAAAAAACATAAACATTCTTCATAACCACATTACACCAGCTCATCTCTTCGTTGCAAATTTCATACCCACTCTACTTAAGACATTTTTTAGCGCTCTCCGTTGCTTAGGTGATATTTTCCACTGAAGCCAATTAGTCATATCAATCTTTATCTGTTGAGAGAGAGGAACAATGCCTCTACCAGAATCTATATACAAGCTCAATCTACTCAAATTTTCAACAGCATGCCTAATCCATTTACCTTTATATACTCCATGTATATATGGCAAGATATATTCTGAAACTGCCACCACATCTTTATAATCCTCTGATGGAGCAACAGCGGCTTGTCCATTTATTGAGTTTTCAATATCCCATGCACTAAGAGAGCCATCGCCTAACAGCTCAACAAAAAGATCCTTTCGAAATATTCCAAATTGAAGATTGATAGCATAGGGGATTTGCTTATTGACACTACGCAATAAAGGAAAAGATTTAATTTTAGATCCTTTAGGAGTAGGGCCTAAATTACAATACCTTATCTCGTGGCTATCCATATAGTCAAGTAACCGCTCTATTAATGAATTGTCAACATTGTCACTCAAGATAATGTCATCACACATCAACATTACATACTTCGATTTTATAACTGGCAAAGCCGCTATAGTACGCTCAACCCAAGTATCATTTTGCTTATTATTGCATATACAAGTAATACCTTCATACGATTTGGTATTGGTGGTTAGAATAAACTCATAGGGACAATCACTCCAATATCTCCGATACCCTTTTAAAAATACGGCAAGCACATCAGAATACGAATCAGGAGAACTAACATAAATAGAAAGTCGCTTATCCATCAGCTATTGTACTTTTTCTATATATTCCTTCAAACTCATCAAGTTTTTATCCTTGTCAGAAATGATCAATTTCTCAATACCGCCAATCTTATCGAAAGGCCACTCTATAGCCATATCCGGATCATTATACATTATGCCGGCATCACCTTCACCATAAAACACCTCACCACATTTATAGCTAACGACAGAATCCTCCAGCACCAAATAGCCGTGGCCAAAATACTGAGGTATGTATAGAGCCTTCTGATTCTCTCCGGTCAGATCAAAACCTTGCCATTTACCAAATGTTGGCGAATCAGGGCGAAGATCTATGATTACGTCATACACATGGCCACTTATACAACGAACAAGCTTGGCTTGCTGTTTAACAAGCTGGAAGTGCATCGCACGAATTACACCCTTTTTACTAATGGTATAGAACACCTCTTTAAGTTCATGATCTATACCATTTTGCTTAAATGCATCAATATTGTAATCCTTTATAAAGCCACCACGTTCGTCTGTGGCATAGAAGGGAGTTATCTCATATGCCCCCTTCATATCAAGTCCCTTGAATTCAAATTTCTGTATCATGACTAATTCCGCTATAACATCAAAGAGTTTTTAAGCCAATTAATAGTTTTATTAATGCCTTTATCAAAGTCTATAGACGCATATTCTCCAATAGTACTAACCAAGTTACTATTGTCAAACATATCCATTGTATACTTTACACCATCATCTTCACGGACTCCTATCCCTACCTTATCTGCGCAACCAACTAGTTCTCCTATACGAATAAGATAATCTTTCAAGACTTTAGGATTGCCAGAGCCTATATAATAGAATGGCTTATTAGTTTCCTTAAAGCCTAGACGATATACAGCTTCTATAAGATCATCCACATAAATAAAATCATATGGTTGTAAAGCAGGACCAAATGCTGCTTCTTTACCAGCCATCAACTCACCTAACGTATAACTAACCAAATTGCCCGTTTTATTACCTACACCGTATATATTTGAGAACTGCATCCACACAAACTGTTGAGCGATATTCTTGCAATAATCTTCCAAAATTATTCTGCAAGCATGCTTAGCCACACCATACATCATTCCACCAGTCGTTTTTTTCAGATGCGACAAACTAAATGCTACATTCTCCGCTACAGTACCCGCACAAAGAAATTTTTTCACATTTAGCCTCTTGCAAATATTAGCGCAATCTACTGCCATCTGAATATTTGATAATTGAACCGTAGGATCTGCTTTATCAGCCCCATTTACACCTTTCCACGCAAAATGATAGAAAGAGTCATATTCAATTACTGGCAGTCTTTCGACTAGAGATGTATTCACCCCTGATTCTATCCTCGTAATAAGATTTGAATCAGGCAAACGATTGCCATGAAAGGTAATATCAACAGCAACAACCCTAGTACCTTTTTCTATCAATTTCTTTATAAGTGAACTACCTATAAAACCATTGCCCCCTGTGACGATTACGTTCTTCATATTATCGTTATACGTTTAAAAATTCATTTATCTGTTTATCCATACAAACACGAACATCCCCACCTGCTAGCCAAACCTTACTCCATTCAACAATCTTTTCCATTGCCTCATCCAGATTCCATCGAGGGCTCCATCCAAAAGTCTTTTTCAATTTAGAGCAATCAAGCTTCAAGAAATTAGCCTCGTGAGGACCACCGTCATACTTGTTCACCCACCTCATACCTTCGCCCCACTTGTTCACAAATAGCTCAACAAGAGCGCCTGTTTGAAAACAATCCACATCATCGGGACCTACATTATAATAATCCGCAAAACCGATATCCTCATATTGCTTCATCGCTATCAGCAGGTAAGCATACAAAGGTTCTAGAACATGTTGATAAGGACGGGTAGAGTATGGATTACGCACAACAATATCCTCATGTTTTACAGCCGCACGGATACAATCAGGTACTATTCTATCATTGGCGAAATCTCCACCACCTATCACATTACCCGCTCTAGCAGTAGAAATAGGAATAATAGGCAGACCATCAATATTTGTGAAGAAAGAACGCTTGTAGCTATGAGTCACCAGCTCCGAACAGGATTTGGAATTTGAATAAGGATCATACCCATCCAATTCCTCATTCTCCCTATAGCCCCAACTCCACTCCCTATTCAAATACACTTTATCCGTAGTGACATTCAAGAAAGACTTCACACAACAATTATTGCGAACACACTCAAGAATATTCACGGTACCCATCACGTTTGTCTCGTAGGTATAGACAGGATCTTTATAAGAATCTCTAACAATGGGCTGAGCGGCAAGATGCAGTACAATTTCTGGTTGAGACTCATCAAAAGCCTTCTTTAGAGAGGTATAATCTCGTCAATCACGGAATGTATGTCATCTTCAATATTGGCAATTCGAAATAGCGATGGTTCTGTTGGGGCTTTCAGTGAATATCCTGTAACGATCGCTCCGGCATTAGCGAGCATCCTACACATCCAAGAGCCCTTAAAGCCGGTATGGCCTGTAAGGAAAATCCTCTTGCCTTTATAAAAATCCAATATATTTCCCATTCGTATGATAACTTATTATTTTGCGTAATCTGGTATTTCCGGAACAGAGCGCTCCCAACGCTTCCAAGGAGCTTTATCCTCGGCAAGCAGTTTTTCAAGCATAGATTTCTCACGTATATTATCCATGCACTGCCAAAAACCAGTATGGATGTAAGACATCAACTGACCCTCTTGCGCCAACTTGACTAGTGCGGTCTTTTCGAAGACACAAGAGTCACCCCCTTCCAGCATATCAAAAACCTCGGGTTCCAACACCATGTAGCCGGCATTAATAGGAGCGCCATCAGAGGCGTTCTTTTCCCGAAAAGCCCTTACGGCTTGATCTTTAGTAATATCTAAGACTCCTTTATCTTGTGCTATCTTGACGGCCGTAAGGGTCGCAAGCTTGCCATGGCTCTTATGAAACTCCACCAATTTATCAATTTCTACATCACAAACACCATCGCCGTATGTCATCAAGAAAGTCTCATTCTCTATATATCTCTGGATACGCTTAATACGACCTCCAGTCATAGTGTTGTAGCCCGTATCAACGACTGTGACTTTCCAAGGCTCCATATTAGTTTGATGAACGGTCATTTCGTTGTTGCCACCACGATAGTCGAAAGTCACATCAGAGTTATGAAGGAAATAGTTGGCGAACCACTCCTTAATATATTCCTGTTTATAACCGGCGCAAATGATAAACTCGGTATAACCATAATAGGCATACTCTTTCATAATGTGCCACAAGATTGGCATACCACCAATCTCAATCATTGGCTTCGGCTTGAACTGAGATTCCTCAGATATACGAGAACCGAAACCTCCTGCAAGAAGTACTACTTTCATGATAAAGAAAAGATTTTTCAGTTAAGTAATCAGCTAAAGCTAAGATAATTAAGAATTAAACTTGTCTTTATAAATTGTATAATCATTATGTATATCAACAAAAACTGCATGAATAGGATATTCTGTAAAAATATCAGAATTAGGGATTTTCATAAAATCGCTACCATACCTAAGAGAAAGATATTTTTCTGCTTCAAAAGGAATAGGTAAAAGGAGATTCTCAAAATTCACATAGCGCTGAATTCCTAACCATTTACGAGGAAAACTCGTTTTGGGAAACGGAGCCTTTCCAAAAAAATGGCCAACAAGTAACGTATTTTTAGTTGAAAAGTGATTCAATATTTTGAATAAAAAGTTTTTTGCTGTAGTACCTACAACAAAATGACAAGAATTAATAAATACTTTCTTGAAAAAGCTATCAGAATCGTAATCTACCAAATAAAGAGATGTAGCTTTTAAAATTTGAGCGGATAAATATTGAATATAACGAACAAACTTATTAGGTGATACATTATACAAACACATTATATCAATATAAATACCTTGATGCATTTTATTATATCCTTTTTCAATACAAGTTGTTCCATTCATTCTTAACTTAGAAAAAAACAAAGGCCACTCAGTAGAATTTTCTCTTTGAAGATGAAATTTTTCTGTATCAAGATGTATAGAAGCATAATGAAGGAACTTATGATAATTATTAAAAGTCATAAAAACGTCAAAATCATCATCCCATGGAATAAAGCCATGATGCCTAACAGCACCTAAAGCACTTCCACCCATTAAATAATATTCTATATCATATTTCTTACAAAACTCATCAAAATAAAACGCTATTTCTAATATTTTATATTGAAAATCTTTAATATCAACATTCATAGTAGTAATTTAAACTAGTTTATCACGCAATATAGTAGAAGAAATACCTTTAGTATAAGGAAAATAAACAACTTTAGCTCCATTCTTATTCAACTCAGCTTCTACTTCCTGAAACAAAGAATTACCTTTCCAGTCATCACCAACAAACATCACATCGAAATGCAAACGATGATAAGCAGACATTTTATCTCGATTAACTTGAGGAACTACTTTATCTACATATTTGCAAGCCTCAACAATTGCCTTACGATTATCATAAGAGATTATAGGACTTTTATGCTTATACTCTCTTACCAATTCATCGGTACTAACACCAACAATTAAAAAATCACACAATTCCTTAGCTCGTTTTAGTATGTTTAAATGACCAATATGAAACATATCAAACACTCCAGAAGTGTATCCAATAATAAAATTTTCGTGACACATAATTATATATTATTTCAACAAACTATTATACAAATCCACCCACCTTAGCATAACATTTTTTACAGTAAAATAATGGAGACAATTAAAAGCATTCTCTGAAAGTTTACAACGCAATTTTTCATTAGTAATTAAGTCATAAATCGAGCGAGAATATTCAGATATGTCCAAAGACTTAATAACTTTTGAATTAACATCATTAATTAAGAAACCTCGAATAGCCATACAATCATCAAAAGCAATAGGGACTACTTTCATCTGCATAGCTTCAAGCAGACTTAGTGGAGCACCTTCTAATAAAGAGGTAAACATTAGTATTGACGAACGTTCAAAATATTTCTTTGAATCATCACGCCCAACCAATTTCACATTTACAATATCATTTTTATTTATAAAGTCTTTATAAACAGATTCCCACTCTCCATAACCAACTATAGTTAAACACCAATCTCTCACGTCATAAGTAGATAAAAAATGTTTCCAAATTTTTAATGCTAGTAATATACGCTTAGATATTTCATCAAATCGAGCCACAATTAGCAATTCATTTGTTTTAGAATAGTTACGCTCAACATAATCAAATGAGAGAAAATTGGGAATTGAGACCATCTTAGAAGAATCCTTCAAATTAGCAATAGATCTATAAATGGGTATATAAGCATCAGATAGGAGAACTAAAGCATCTGAGTATTTATAGATAGATTTATACTTCCTTTTGGTAGTATATTTAACTAGAAAACGAGTAATAGGGTAGAAGAATAACAATAAAAGATAAATAAGCCACTTAAAAGAAATCCGCCTATTAAGAACTTGAAACAAAAGAGATTGCTTATTATATCTAATATTCTCTGTTCCTGGAAGATTATGCAAAACTGATATAATTTTCACTTTTAATCCCGCAACAGCTTGACCAAGGAATTTCATATTAACAGCTCTTGATGCCTGATTATGAATAATAGAAATCTCATTATCAATAAGAAAAGAACGGAAACCATCTAAATCATTATAATCAATTTTAAATTTCGCATCAAAGACTAATTGAGAGGAACTATATTCAGAATCTTTAAAATAAGCTATAAAACAATGAATTCCAACACTAGACAAATATTTGGCAGACAACAAAGTGACTTTTTGATTGCCACTACCTGATTCAGAAGGATCTAATAAACTAATAAACAAGATATTCATGATCTATACTTATCAAATAATTTACGATATATTTTCTGAAAAGGAATATAGTGATTCTTATAACCATCTATAACACATATGCTTTTATAAAAATTTATCGTGTGCAAACCATCCGAGTAATATGACGAGGAATCAGGATAAAGGGATATTACTTTTGTTTCATTATAGGACTTATCTGA
>OHDA01001242.1_pt1 | contig 10108 bp, 7 predicted proteins | sample 1566881 | NCBI WGS metagenome assembly OHDA01 (sample SAMEA3879585, study PRJEB24766) | human gut metagenome | biome: human-associated habitat; feature: feces | place: USA | collected 1985/1987
AACTGGCAGGCAAAGCAGAAGGTCGCGCCATTTCCGCTAAGGTAAAAGAGCTGTTGGCATAAAGTCTTTAAACAGCATAGAAAAAAGACGGAAGCGTTTGCCTAAAAGCGGCTGAAGTCTTTGAAAAAGGCAGAAGAGTTTTTCTGAAAAGACCTTGGTCTTGTGTAAGAAACACTCTTCTGTCTTTTTTATGGCCGGTTTGTATTCTTGGGGATTCAACATATCCAGCCGGCACCAGTCACCGGATGTTGTCTCCTCCGGTTTTCAAACGCTCTGCATATGTTTAGAACTCCCTACGTTGTTTCATTAGCCGGAATAAGCGTTTGCATCCCTTCGATTAAGCCTGTCTGTCAGTCGAATTACTACAGTCTCCGGCAGTGGACTGTATAGTCCGTTACCGTAGACTGTACAGTCCGTTACAGTGGACTGTACGGTCTGCTGTGGAAGACTGTAATAATCTTCCGTTTAAAAGGACTTGGCTGACCCTAAGAAACGGCTTACTCTTCCTTTGGTTAGTGATATGATATTTAAATCCCCAAGAAAACGATGTGACCCAAGAATAACAAGTAATCCCAAGTGAACCGCTACTTCACGATCAACCGAACTGTTCCCGTTAAATTGCTGTTGACCCATTGTTGGCCGGGGATATTTCACCGCTTCCCACGCAAATTTCTGCATCTTTATCATACAGAATTGCTTTCTAACGCAGAATAAACAAGAAGTCAACACCCAAACTTCTAAAAATGCGTAACTTTGCACCGGTAAGACCCTCAAGTTATTACGTTGTTTAATACACCATGATAAAATTAACCTCTGACAGCCTTGCCAATTAATGGAGCTATCAGAGGTTTGACTAAAATCAGTTATCTTGAAAACGTAACGATTCACATATTACAATATCTTCCATTATACTATTACCATCCAATCGGTTGCTTCAAATTGGGATTTAAGACCAATTCATCTTTTGACAGTGGATAATAATAATATTTAGGTGCAATAAATTTATTGGCATCCTCATCTGTATCAGAATAGAAGCGAATATTTCCCTTATCACCTTCACTTAAATAAATCTGTTTTGGAGCACCGTTTTCATCTTCTGTGTAATATACAGAAAGTTCTTTCAATTCTTCATCAGTATATCCCATTTTATCATTGGGAGATTTGAACAATGCCACATCAGGCACACCGTCACCGGTACAATCATATACACCGAACCCCGGGAGATAAACACCTTCGAATGGTCTTTCATAGATGCTGCCGGCAGCCCAGCGCATTGTATCATCGTAACGGAAACCTTCACATGCCAATTCCACCCGACGTTCGCGACGTATTTCAAGTATGACGTTTTTCAATGCCCCACTTACGCTTGGATATAATGCTTCCAAAGCCGGATCTATCGGAACATTTATAGTCATTTCGGGCATTTCCACACGACTGCGGAGTAAATTAACTGTTGCGTTCAGATCGTTTTGGGTCAATATGCCGAGTTCTGCTTTTGCTTCCGCATTTATTAATAGAATTTCGGCATAACGGATGATAGGAATGTACATATCCGTACGCTTGTTACGCTGTGAGAAATTTTCACGACCTCCATCACACCATTTCTTTCCATGTGGATACGGACTACCGAAATTCTCAGTCGTATAGGTTTTATTATCAACTGTACTGACAATTTCGGTCAAGAAGGTAGCGGCTTTCCGTTTATCCTTATCATCAAATTTATCGATATAGGATTGTTTCGTATAAAAGAATCCCCATCCTGATTCGGACCCGATACTGGTCGGACGCCACTCGGCTCCACACTGGTTATCTCCTAACCCATCTGCAAAATTCAGGGCAAAGATCGATTCTTTGTTATACCGATTGTTGACCAGCCAAAGATCGGCATAATTTTCTTCCAGCTTAATACCGTAAGTAGCGGCATTATCAATGACTTCCTTCGCTTTGGAAGCCGCCTTCGCCCACATGGTATTGTCTTTAACCTGTTCACCGGCCATCGTGATATAAACCCATGAAAGCAAAGACTTGGCGGCAGCGACAGTCGGACGTTCCGTTCCAGAATCCCATTTTACGGGAAGATTGGCTTCTGCATATTCCAAATCTTCAACAATCTTATTATATATTGCTATTTTTCTTTTTTACGCCAAAATTTCCAAAGGTCTTGGTAATAAAGCCTTTTATTTACAGATGCGTCGTTTTCTCCCCTGTATATTGGCTGTTACCCTTCCCCCATATCTCGCAGACACTTCTCTTTTATCCAGCGCCTTTATTGCACCGTTGCTGGTAGGTATTGCCTGGATCATCACTTATCCAACATTATACTTTATGACCTATAAAAACAGCGCTGTTTCTTTCAGCTATCATTTTGATATAGTTATCGGCCTTTATCTTAGTTCCTTTTTTATTTGCTTATCTATTCTATGCGCACACTTTCATATCATGTCGCTGCCGGTTATCATTCTCTTTACTGTGCTAGAATTTATTTTACTGCTTATTCCTGTATTCCAACTATCCTATTACAGCATCTATCATGCCTGCCTTTCTGAAACAGGTATGATGGCCGTGCAGCAGACTGATAAAAATGAAGCCTTGGAATTCTTATATGCTTTGACTTGGAAAACAAAAATCATCAGTACCGGAGCACTCATTTGTTTGGGAACCTTATTATTGTATTACAATATATCTGCCGCGACGACACTTAGTCATATCTCACTCGATATAAAAGCCATCGTTTTTTTTACGGCTTTAACCATTTTTCTTGCTTACTATCTCTCCCGTCCTGATCCGGAAACAGGTGCTTTCCTGCGTACTGGTTTTATGGAATTGTATATAGATGTCAAAGAATATTTTAAAGTATCTGGTCAATATACTGCTTATCACCAGGCAAATCTTCCTAATCTAGAAGTAAATTTATCAACACCGCTGCCGGAAAAACCTCAAACTTTTATTCTGGTAATTGGCGAATCAGCCTCTCGTGATCACATGAGCCTCTTTTCAAACTACGAACGTGATACGACGCCATGGTTATCCGCACATAAAAATTCTTCTGAATTTTTCCTGTTCAAAAATTCTTATGCCTGCTGGCATCAAACCGTACCAGTCTTAGAACGCGCTTTAACTGAGCTAAATCAATACAATGCTAAAACCTTCAACACCTCTTTTTCTATTCTGGATATCGCCAAAAAAGCAGGCTTTGATACTTACTGGTTCAGTAATCAGGGCTATGTCGGTTCAGTTGACACGCCTGTAACATTGATAGCCAATACAGCTGATCGTGCAGCCTGGACTAAACAGGAAATAACTAAGAAACAATGTGACGAAGCCCTTTTAGAATATCTGCCCACTGTTGATCCAACTAAAAATAATTTCATTATCTTCCATCTAATGGGCAGTCATGACAATTTTCAAACACGCTATCCAGAAGAATTTACTATCTGGGGCACGCCAGGTAAATATCATTTGATCGACAATTACGATAATTCTTTAGCTTATACAGACTACTTACTCAAAGAAATATATACCTATGCAACAGAACATTTAAATTTGCAGGGATTAGTATATTTTTCCGATCATTCCACTATTCCCGACAAAAGACGCCAACCTGATTTCACAGATTTTCTGACCGTTCGTATCCCTATGTTTGTCTACCTATCAGACAATTATCAAAAAGCACATCCAGACGTTAGCCTCGCTTTAAGGAAGCATGAAAATTCCTACTGGACAAATGATCTGACTTATGACTTGGTCTGTGGCATTTTAAAAGTTCAATCCCCTAATTATGACGCAACACAAAGTCTTGCGTCATCTGAGTATCGTTTTTCCCGTGAAAACTTAACTACTCTTTTAGGTGAAATGCCTCTAACTGCTGACCAAACTGAAAACTGATGCTAATATTATAAGGAGTTCTTGAAAATGACCTTCTACCTATTACTGGTAATCACAATAGTATTGATATTTTTATTTTATCAAGTCTATAACTCTGCATACAGCGGTGACTTCTCAAACAGTCTATGGACTGAATCCTCCTGGGCAGACAAAACGGTCATGATAATCGTCCCACATCAGGATGATGAAATAAATCTTGCTGGCTCTACAATAAAAAATTTAACAGATAATCATATCCATGTCATCGTTGTTTTCGCTACTACCAGTGATTACCATGATTCTGGTATTGACAGACTGCATGAGGCTTTAGCTGCTTTAAAAATACTGGGAGTTCCTGAGAAAGACATCGTTTTCCTTGGTTATTGCAATATGCCAATGGTCACTAAAACGCAGCATTTTTACAATGCTGACGAGACTCTTGTCATCACCTCGGATCAAGGTTTGACGCAAACATATGCATTACCTGAAAAGCCTGAATTCTGTTTTAATCTCACAGGTCAACATAAAAATTATACAAAGAAAAACCTGCGTGAAGATATACAGTCAGTAATAACTCATTATAAACCTGATATTATCTTCGCCGCAGATTTCGATCGTCATATAGATCATCGCGCTATCTCTTTACTTTTTGAAGAAGCTATCGCAAATATTTTGAGCAACAATGATAATACCTATTACCCTGAACTCTATAAAGGCTTTTGTTATAACGGTTCCTATCTTGGAAAAAAAGATTTTTACGAATTGAACCTTGCCGGGGAAGCCAAAGCTGAAGGGGAATTTATCAATGATCCAAATTATGACACGGATTTTCCCCCTTATTTATGGGATGAACGCCTACGTTTGCCAGTAGTACGAGAAGCCTTGAGCAGAACCTTGAACAGTAATCTTATCTACCAAGCTTTACGAGCGCATTTCTCACAGGGCATTATACATAATGCTAAACGCATTATCAACAGTGACCAGATCTTTTGGAGAAGAATGACGACGTCATTAAGTTATCAGGCCAAAATAACAGTTACTTCCGGTAATGCTAAATATTTAAATGATTTTAAGCTGGCCGATTGCGATGATATTTATGTTCTTCCAGCCTCCTTTTCGGGTACTTGGATTCCAGATACAACTGACAGTGAAAAAAAAGCTGTTTTTTCTTTTAATAAACCGCAAATTGTCACACAGGTCATTTTATATGGGAACAGTAATCTTGACAGTCGTGTATTGGAAGGGACAATAACTTTAAGCAATGGGTTTACAACAAAATTTGGCCCTCTCAAACAAGGCAGTAAAGCTACCGTTATTACTTTTAAACCGCAAAACAATATTTTCTCACTTACTATCAGTTTGAGTAAATTACAAGGTACCAACGCTGGTTTGAATGAAGTTGAAATTTACGCTACTGATAAATTTCCTTCGCTATTAAACTTTATTAAGATCCTGATAGAAGATAACTTTGCCTACGAGTACCTCATAACTGCAAAAACAAAAGAGCTCCCATTAAATCTTTATGCTTACGGTGATATCAAGGGTTATAAATTCTTCCCATTAAATACTGACGACTTTAAATTATATGACAATAAAATAGTTTTTGGCTCTTCTTTTAAAACTGCAATAATCCGTGCTGAAGCTGAAAACAATAACGCTATTTATGATCAAATAGTTATCCGTAAAATTTCCACACTTCGATTACTAATACTTAAAACAGCGCAAATAATAGATATGATAGTACATCGGATCGAACATATTGCAAAACACAAATATCAAATGTGGACTAAAGGTTATCCTTACGAATAAAAAATGACCCATATGGGTCATTTTTTATATTTTAACTGTTTTAATTTATCAAAGAAAATACTGATCTTACCAAAAATTTTACATACAGGTCTCATATTTTTATATGTCCACCATTGCAACTGATGTTTCAGCGGCAATCCATTTAATGCCTTATCATCCTTTTGTAAATACGCTTCTGCATCTTCTTTCTGTTCCGATGATAAATAATCAGTAGCCTCGTTGATCACAAGCAAACTGATTGCAGCTTTTTGGGCACGTAATCTGCTATATTCCAGCGGATTCTTGTATCCATAGGCCTCACAAACTCTTTCGTGCTCACGCCAAGCCATGAACAAACCATATTTCCTTCGTATTTTCTGTATGGTATTAGCAAAACTAGCATGTATTCTATAACAGTAAAAAGGCTGTGCTACATAAAAAACTTTTGAACTCCTGGCAAATAATTCAGCACATATATATAGGTCTTCTAATGTTATATTACTGGGACAAAATAAATTTTCAAATAATTTTCTATTAAAAATCTTATTACACAAAAAATTAGGATAATGATCTAATAAAAACTCGTCCCGAAATTTTTCTATTGACCAATCATTATTTAATTTTTGTTCATGTATCTCACCACGTCCTTCTGAGTAATTATCAAACGTTTTATAATCACAAATAACTATATCAGAATAATTTTTTTCCGCAATAGTTATCATAGTTTCCATCATTTTCATATCAATCCAGTCATCCGGATCTACATGAATGAGGTATTTGCCGGAAGAATTCTCCAGCCCCTTTTGTCTGGCTTGACTTACACCTCCATTTGTTTGGTGAATTACCTTAAATCTGCTATCTTTTTTAGAATAATCATCACAGATTTTACCGCATTTGTCAGGGCTGCCGTCATCAATCAATATCACTTCAAAATTGGGATATGATTGGTTTTGTATGGAATCCAGGCAGTATGTGATGTATTTTTCTGCATTGTAAATAGGGACTATGATGCTAACTAGTATATTGTTATATTCTTCCATCTCTAAATATTCTTCTTTTTGAAGGTACTAGTTTTTTTACAATATTGTCATATATCAATTTTATTTTATAAAATATTTTTTCTTTTCTATTTCTTTCCCACCATCCATGATTGCATAAATGAAATGCATATCTGATAGGGTTTTTTTCTCCATATTTTATGATATTATTTAAATTGCATTCTAGATTTGTTAATCGACTAAAATTATAGATAGAGCTAAATGTGTCCGGTGGATAAATATGTATCCCTTGCTTTAAAGTTTGTTCTATAGGAACATATTTGAATCCAAATGCTTTGTGGGTAATTTTAGTAATTATCCTTGGCATTACATGATTAAAATAAAAATCGGGATTATTAATAAAATGTTTATCTTTATAATGGTCAAGACATGCTTTGATCCAGGGATGCCCTTTTTCAGCTCCAATAACGGCTGCTTCAATACCGCATCCGATGACTTCTCTTTTGTAAATTGTTGAATAGAATGGGCGTGGATCGAATTCAACACAGGAAAAGGCTCGATGGGAAAGGAAAGGATCGAAGGATTTATAAACGCATACGTCCATATCAAGATAGATCCCTCCGTAATTGTAAAGGGCATATAGTCTGATATAGTCAGCTGCATAGGCCCACTTTTTGCAGGCAACAGCATCTTGCACCCAAGGAACTGAATTTGCAGGGAATTTCTCGAGATTCCATTCTATAATTTCATATTCCGGCATGTGTTTTTTCCAAGTTGATATGCAAGTCTCATAAACTTCATCTTTTTTTTCACCGCTCAGCCAAATGCAATGTATTATTTTAGGTATCATATTAGATGTTTTTAATTGTTCTTGTTCGATTTAAAGAATGAATATAACTTAATTAAGAAAATATTATATTTTATGATAAAATTTCTAAATCCTGAAAAATTTGATAAAAGCTTTAACATAATAAGACCATCTACTGTAATCCCCTGATAGTCGATCAGAATTCTGGGGGGAATTAATTCTGCTTTCATTCGTTCGCCTTCTTCTCTTAGAATATCTCCTCTTTTTGAACTAATTCCATCTGTATAAAAATTAGAAACTATAATATCTATTTCTTGATAACTGCAATTTTTGAGGATTAAATTTTTTAAAAAAAATTGAGCATCACTGACAATTTTGTAGTTTTCGTTGTATAAGGAGCTTAATTGTAATTTTCTGGTTATAAATGTAGCCGGATGAGGTAAACTTTTTTCAAAAAATTCGCTCAAAGTAATCTGATTTCCGCATCCTGTATGACTTATTTCTTTTTTTCCTGTATGAGGATCAACATACATCATATATCCTTGGACAAGATCGCAATTGATTTCACTTTTATTAAAATCCTGAACTACATGGGAAGAATAGAGATCGTCGCCTGAATTAAGAAAAAGCAGATATTCTCCCGAGGCTAATTTTGCTCCCTTATTCATGGCATTATAAATGCCTGAATCCGGTTCGCTCACCCAGATGACATTAGGCTTGTTTTCCGCATATTTCCGAATGTCTTCTGCGCTGCCGTCGGTGGAAGCTCCATCAATGATGACGTGTTCAAAGTCCCTGGTATTCTGATTTTCCACGCTTTGCAGCGTGCGTTCCAGTCCGGTTCTGTTGTTGTAATTGATCGTGATGATAGATAATTTCATGTTTGGGAGAAGAGTTTCAGTTTAAGAAAACGGGATGAAAGGCTGCGGAATGAATCTGCTAGCAGGTACATAAGAAAAGCCTGAATGGCGATGAAGACAAGAGTTCCTCCTCCCGCCACCGCGAACCAGCCGGGGAACCCGGAATATAGGGTGGTCTGCATATCCGGGATGGAGATGAGCGAAGTTGACAGGAATATGGAAGCGAGATTGATGGCTATAAAGAGAAGGGCTCGTTTCCAGTAGTCCCAGTAGGCTACATGAAAGCCCTGGTTAAAGAGATAGAAAGGTTTCCAGAACACGATGATCACCAGAAGGCTGACCAGTTTGCCGAGCAGCAGGCCATAGAGCCCCCAAAAATAGCCGGCAATAATGCTGACAGCCAGATTCAGCCCCCCTTCAACCCACGCAGCCCAGGTATCCGCAAAGTGGCCATAGCCGGCATTGAACATATCGACAACGCCACGGGCGACAGATATGTACGTGATGATTACCAGCAGGACGAGAATGCCATGCGGGAGGAGGTATTTGCTGCCCAGCCACAGCGTGATGAAGGGCTGGATGAAAACATAAATGCCGAACACAAGAACTCCGGCAATGAAATACCTGAAAGAAACAAGTTCCCAGAAAATCTGTAGAATCCTGGCCCTGTTGCCTTCTGCAATCAGATTGCCCACGCCCGCTCCCATCCCATTCATGGCGAGGGATAATGCGGAGGTCGTCCGTGAAATGATCAGGGAATAATTGCCGTAATAGGCGACCATACTTAACGATACGAAGGCATATATCAGGATCTGGTCGCTTTGAGAGAGAAGGAAGTCTTTCAGCTTGTGAACGAATACCTGTTTGGTTTTTTGTATGATGTCCGGGTATCTTGAGCGGAACGCCGCTCCTTTTTGGACAGAGGCGTTCAGCCAGGGATACACTTGGCTGATTTTTCTGTTCAGCATCCAGCAGCAGATTCCCCCATATATCATTTCAATGGCGACCCAGGCATAGTAGTTTGCATATTTCCATGCAATATAGAGCTGAATGAGGGTTTTGATAATATTTCCGCTCTGAAAATACACATTGACCAGATAATTTTTCTGGTCGGCGGAAAGAAGTACAGAGCGGTAGTTGCAGAAATAGGAAATCAGGGAAGAGATGAGGAAGGAATAATAGGCAAAATAGATGATTCCCGAAGAAAAAGATGTTTCCCTGAAAATCAGGGGAAGGAATATGCTGAGAACGACAGCCGCACCCAATACGACAAGGCCGACACGCCTGTACATGAATCCAAATACGGACACGATTTCTTCTATCTGCTCCCGATTGGCCTGCTGCAGAGGTTTATAAAGAGAAAAAGAAACGGCAAGTCCTATGCCAAGCTCGGCCAGATTCAAAATCCCCAGAATATTCTGAAGAGTCCCTGTCAACCCGATGAAATCTGCACCCAGGGAATCCAGGAAAATCTTGCGCGAGAAGAATGAGAGAGCCAGGGTGAGTGCGAAAAAGCACGCATCCACTTTTGCATTGAGCAGGCTCTTTTTAACGCGGGATTCTGCCATGGGCGGGGAAGTTCAGGAGGCTGTTGGTATTTGGCGGGATTTTTCTTCGAGCAGGATGGCCGGGAGGGAGGCGGTGATGCCGAGGCAGCGGGAGAGTTGCTTGCGGGGTTCCTTGAGGATGCGGTAGAGGAATTCCAGGCGGAGGGTTCTCAGCCAAGCGGGGGCGCGGCGGATATGGCCGCTGTAGAAGTTGAAGACGGCGCCTACGCCGATCATGACGCC
>OHDA01001258.1_pt1 | contig 10031 bp, 10 predicted proteins | sample 1566881 | NCBI WGS metagenome assembly OHDA01 (sample SAMEA3879585, study PRJEB24766) | human gut metagenome | biome: human-associated habitat; feature: feces | place: USA | collected 1985/1987
TTCCTTTGCCCCAAGTACGGCAGCGATTGTCTGCGCCACACTGGGCTTTTCTGCAATTACTAACTTCAAGCCGTTTTCCTCCTTTCGCCCATCAGCTTCTTGTAGCAGATACCCACACAGCGCCGCCCCTTGCCATAACCACAGTCATAGCAGGGGGAATCGGGGGCAGGTGCCGGCCTTTCCTCCGACACCTGCCGCCCAGCGGGTTTCTGCTGCATCATCCGTTCCAGCCCTGGATTGTTACTGAATAGTGGCATCCTCGTCCTCGCCCGGAAGTTCCTGCTCCTCCTCATAAAGCCGGCGCTGTTCGGCTTCTTCTTCGGCAGTCAGTTCCGGCGCAGGTTCTTCCAGATCTTCCTCCCGAACAGTCGGTTCTTCCGGCCCTGCAAACTCAAATTCATCCAAATCGGCAGCATCGTCCAATTCGTGTTTGGGCTTATAAATCTTGAAGTAGTACCCCAGGCCACCTACGGCAAGCACCGCCACGCCGATCAAGGCCAGCATAACCGGACTGGTGCCGGTTTCCGGCGCAGGCTCCGGTTCGGGTTCCTCTATTACCTCGACAGGCTCCTCCGGCTCCGGTGCTGGTGTGGGTTCCGGCTCCGGTTCCACCGGCTCAGTGGATTCTTCCGCGTCCGGCTCGGCAAGGGCCATCAGGTCGGATTCCGTGACCGCATTGAGGAAGTAGACGTTTTCCGTATCGCGCTGCTTGTCAATGACCAGATAAAAGACGTTTTCATCCTCGGTCACAATGGTATAAAATTCCTTTTCATCCTCGCTGGTGGCGTTGTCCAGGACAGTGCCGGTTCCGCTGGGGGTAAAGGGGTTCGGCTCGGCAGTTTCCTCCACCGGCGCGGGTTCCGCCTGCGGTTAGTTACTCTGTGCATAGGCCGTAACGGAAAAGGTGCCAAAGCACACTGCAAGGGCGGCCAGCACCATAAAAGAGCGCAGCTTATTCTTCATCGTCCATTTCCTCCTGTTCCTCCGGATTCTGTGCGGCCACAGGCAGGCCGCCGGTATTGCCGCTGCGGATGGCCTGAATGATAGAGGCCAGTTCCTCCGGCGTGACCTCCAGGCCGCGCACCATACCAACAATCTCTGTATTCTCAAGTTCCGTTTTCTGCTGCTCCAGCTCCCTAAGCCTTGCCTGCTGGGTAGCGATTTTTCCCTTGACCTTTTCAATCTCGGTCACAATTTTCTGAATTTTCTGGTTCATCAAAACTCCTTTCCGGGCGGTTACAAGCGCCCAAATGCGTAAAAATGCTGCTGCCAGTAAGATGTGTTGATATTGGCGTACTGGATGGGGGAACCACAGTGGATCATCATCCCGTCGCCCACATAAATCCCCACATGGACACCGGCCCCGCGCTGTCATAGGTTCCCGTGAAAAAGATAATGTCCCCCGGTTTGGCTTCGGAGGACGAAATGATCGCGCACTGATTGTAAATGCCGGTGGCCGTGGTACGGGGCAGGTTGTGGACGCCGCTGTTGGTAAAGACCCAGCAGACAAAGCCGCTGCAATCAAAGCTGGTAGACGGATTTGAGCCGCCCCAGACGTAGGGGTAGCCTAAGTATTTTTCCGCTTCGGTAATCAGCGCGGCAAAGGACGGGTCGGACAGGGCCTCACCGGGGATCTCATAATGCTCCCCTTCAGAGGGATTTGCGTAGATGTTGTCCCCGAACAGATAGGGCTTGTTGCCTTTTAACTCCAGGATGGCGGCATACCGGCCCTTTTCATCTTCGGTCAGGTTTTCCACCGCCACCGTCCCCAGGGAATGGTTCCGCAGGGTCACATGGAGAATGTAATACTCATACGCCTCCTCGCTTTCATGTTCGTTGCCTTCCTCATCCGTCCAGGTCACAGTCCGGTAACGGATCTGCACCTCCTCACGGGTGGTAAGAGTATATTGCTGGTTGAACAGGGCTTCTAATTCTGCCTGTACCTGGGCCGGGGTGAAGGCATTGAATTTTGCAGTCAGGTAAGAAATCAGCTCATTGGGATCGTGGCCAATGGTGTCCACATCGTACTGGTACTCGTCATAGCCGGGAAATTCGCTTTCAATGTTGGCCATCCGGCGTTCCAGCTCCTGTTCCAGCGCGATATAGTTGTCCTCCACCTGCAAAATGTCGGGATCTTCGGAGGTATAGGAGGTTCCAAGTACGGCCCCCATCGCCCCTTCCATTGACACAGAGCAGGAGGACAGGGAGGAAAAGAGCAGGATAAACAGCAAGGCCACCCCGCCGACAATCACCAAAACGCCCTTATTGTTCTTGACCAGGGCAACGGCAGCCTGTCCTGCGTTGCTGACTGCCTCCTTCGCTTTTTTCGCCACCGCAGCCCCGCGGCTCCCGGTTTTTCTTGCCTCCCGGTAGGCTTTGGCATACTCACGCTTTAGTTTCCGCTTCTGAAAAAGGGCCGACAGGGAATGCTTTTGCAGCTCTGGATTGTCCCGGACGGCGGCGTGGTAATTGGCATTGACTGTTGCCTTTGCACTTTTGACCTCCAGCCGTTCCACCTTGCGGTAGGGCGCATCCTTTACAGAGCGGTAGCCTTTCCGGATCGCGCCTGCCGCCAGATTTTCCGCTGCAAACTCGGTCTTGTGGGCCGCTTCGGTGCCTACATTTTCCTTTTCCACCTGCCGGATTTTACTGTGAGCCGCCAAATCCACCGTCCGGCCAGCTTTCAGGCCAGCCCGCGCCACCGGGTTTTTCCGGCTGCGCGGTTTTACCTCGTCCTCAAAACTCAGCGAGTGCCGAACCTTGCCGGTCATAGCGTCAAATTCCCGGTTGATCCGGGCACGGCGCTTCTTTGGAAGGTCAGCTTTGGCTTTTTCCAGCTTTTCTCCCAGGATTTCCGCCTTTTTCTCTGCATGGGCAGCCCGTTCCTCCGCTGAAAAATGCAGCCGTTTGCTTTTGGCTGCATCATCCGCATCGTAGATATTGCGTTTTCGCTTCATTGGCCACCCCCTTATGCCGCCAGGTCGGAAGGCTTCGTGGTCATTACCCGGTAGAGCTGTGTATCACGCGGGAATTTGTCCTCAAAGGGAATGATCTTATCCCCGAAGAACAGAAGGCCCTCGCCCTCGCTGCTGTTGGTCACATGGTTTAATTCCTGTGGCGAAATGCCAAGCCGCTGAGCCAGGATATTCCGGTCGCTGGCACCCTGATTTAACATCAGCACGAAATCGCTGTTTTCCAGGATGTTCTCAATCTCGGAGCTGTCCAAAAGGTCTTTGACGTTCTGCGTCAGCGATGTGGGAATCCCGTTCCACTTACGGAACCGCTTGTAAATCTCAGCGGTGTAGGCCGCTGTCTGCGGCTCCTTTAAGAGCAGGTGGAACTCATCTAAGAATATCCGGGTGGTGATACCGGCATAGCGGTTGACCGCAGTACGCTGCCAGATATGCTTCTGCACGTTGGACATGACCAGCTTTTTTAAGCCCTGTCCCAGCTTGCTGGTGTTGTAGCAGACCATACGGTTATTCAAATCCACATTCGTTCGGTGATTCAGATAAGATAGGCTGCCGGTGACGTAAATCTCCATCGCCGTAGCCAGATCATCCGCCCGCGAATTGTGTTGCTCCCGCAGGCATTGGTACAGGTCGCCCAGGACGGGCATATTCTCCGGCCTGGGGTTCTTTAGGTAATCCCGGTAAACCAGACTGATACAGCGGTCAATCAGGGATTTTTCAATGGGCATAAGCGGATTGCCATAGGAGGCCATCATCAGCTCGCACTGTGACAGCAGGAAATCCGCCTGCATGAGCATGGGCGACTCGCCCACATCGGTGGACAAGTCCAGATCCATCGGGTTCAAATAGCTGTGGCTATCCGGAGCCAGGTAGATCGTTTGGCCGTGAAGCTGCTCCGTCAGGGCGGTATATTCATTTTCCGGGTCTAAAATCAGAATGTGGTCATTGGTGGCAAAAAAGGCATTGGCCATCTCGCGCTTTGCAAAGAAGGATTTTCCGCTGCCCGGTGTGCCCAGCACGATCCCGTTGGGGCATTTGAGGGTTTTCCGGTCTGCCAGGATGATGTGCTTCGTCTGCGTATTGACACCGTAGTAAAGGCCGCCCGGCTGGAACACCTCACAGGAGCGGAACGGCAAAAAGATTGCCGTCCCGCTGGTGGTAAGGCCACGCTGGATCTCCACCTGGTTCACACCCAGGGGCAGGGCCGATACAAAACCCTGTTCCTGCTGATAGTCCAGCCGGATCAGGTTGCAGTTGTTGGCGTTGGCGATGCCGTTCACCGAATAGATGATGTTTTCCAGCTTCTGTTTGGTTGGCGCGGTATGCACCAGAAGGATTGTGACCATAAACATCTTTTCATCGTGGTTCTGCAAATCCTCCAGTAGCTTTTCCGCCTCCTTCCCGAAGGTCACAAGGTCAGGGGGGAGAATGTCCATGTCGAAGCCGGAGCGCACCGCCCGTTTCTGTTCGTCGATTTTTGCCTTGTCCAAATCGCTCAGTTTCCGTTTCACGGTTTTCAGCGCAGCGCCCTGGTCAAGCGCCTTTGCGTGGATGCTGACGATCTGGCTGCTTTCGATATTCAGGAGCGCGTTCAGCAGCGTGTCATACAGCTTCGTGGCCTGGATCTGCAAAAAGGAAACCGCACCAAACTTGCCGCCCATTTGAAACATTCGCCCGTCGCCAAATCGGAAAGAGGACGGGGCGATAAAGTCCTTGACGGAAAGCCCACTTGCGGGTAGCCATTCCCACGCAAAGTTAAAGCGTTCCCCGTCCGGGTGAAAAATCCCATGCAGCACTTCAAGACGCTGTTTCCCGTCCAATACCCGCGCCGCCGCGCCGATCACCTTAAAATGGTTGAGGGTGTCCGTTTCAATGCGGGCAAGACGCGCCCGCGCCGATCTAATGTCCTTTGCTTCAACGGTAAAGGTGAGAAACTTGGTTTTGATAAGCCCGTTGTTTCCGCGTTCAAGCTGCGTCCTAAGCATTTCGGTGTATTCTGCTCTGATACTGTCGAAGTCGTCATTCTGCGGTGCAATCGTGATACTGTTCTTAAAATCGTCCTTGTTCGCATGGCGGCTGATTAGGGAAAGCTGCACGCTGATAGAAGCGTCGAACGAGTTATACATATCGCAAAGGGCTTCAAAAATGGCGGTTTTGTCGTCCGGCTGCGCAAGCTGATAGTTAATATCTTCAAACTCAATGCACTTGGAATACCGCCCGTTTGCAAGGCGGCAAATCCCGTCCTTATACATTCGCTCAAACGGTATGCTGTCCTGCGCCGTATGGGGCTTCCCGTCGCCCTTTGCCTGTCGGATAAGGGTATCTATCTGTTTTCTTTCCTGTCGGGAAAGTTTACGCTTTTCGTTTTGGGTGTTTTTCTTTTCCTTTGACAATCGCCCGTACCTCCTTATCTAATTGCTCTTGCCGCGCAAGGGCGGCATAAAAATTGTTGGTCTGATAAGGTCGCTCTTTGGGGCGAAGAAACTTCACTTCCACAAATTGCCGTATAATCACTTCCAGCGGTTGCCCGTTCTTCTCGTACATAGCGAGTAGGAACATGGGCAGCATGGCAAGCACCATGCACAAAGCCGCCGTTGTCGTTCCCGCGCTGTCCTTTGTCAAAAAGAATAGCGGTAGCCCGATAGCCACCGCCGCGCCGAAACAGAGTAATTGTCTTTTGGTAAGGTTGAACATTACCTTGCTCTTGATTTTGGTTAAATCCTTTGGGACGGTTACATACGCCATTTCAAACCTCCTTTCCGGCAAACCGTATGTCGCTTTTGATTTCATTTCCCCATACGTCCCAACCAGGGGTATGCTGCCTTGCAAACAGTTCAATACGCGGTAGGTCGCCCATAAGGGCAAGTATCTTTTCCCGCGTTATATCCGGCTTTTTGCTGTGCTGCTCAACAGGGGAAATAATAAATTGATGTACCTTGTTTGATTGTCGCTTCGGGTGTCCTTTGGTAGCAAGCAAGCAGATTTCCGCATTTCCTCGCGTCCAAAAGCCCAAGCCATAAAACCAAGTGGGCGATTTCCGATTTTGCTTTAACCATACAAAGGCAACGGATTTATAGGTAAATCCCCAAGCCTTGATTAACTGCAACGCTTCTTTAAGCTGCGGGAACGTCGCCCATAGGAATAAAATACAGTCCTTATCCGCAATTTCTTTGACGGGTAAAGCGCAAAGTTCCTCAATACTCATAGTGGGATAGTGCTTTTCCGCTGCGCCCTGTACCTTGCTTCTCGCGTATCTCCAAGGGGGATCGGCGTAAATGATTTTGTATTTCTTCATCTGCACCCCCTTAATGCGCGCTGAATACGGATTTTGCAAGGCTTCCCGTTTTGAAAAGCGTAAAACACAAGAGGACGGTATAGCCCATGCAAGCCCAGATCGCGCCGGATATGTCGTCGGTCGCTGCGATTGTCTGTATCAACACCGCATAAATGCCGACACACACCAAAATCAAAAACGCTTGAAAACCAAGCGCAAGCAAAGATTTTAAGTAATTCTGTCCCATGCTGCCCCATTCGTGATTTACCATTGTTGCCATAGGGATAGGGGCAACGCTCGTTACAAGATATATTTCAATCATGCGCCCATACACCACAAGCATAATGCAGATTGACAGGGCTTTCATGGTAAGCCCTACAAAGAGGGATTGAAACCATAACCCCAAAAGACCGCCCACGCTCATAGCGTCGAGTTTTGCTTCAATGTCGGTAATGACAGTGGTAACGTCTATGCTTGTATCGGATATGATAACCCCCGCGCTCTGATTGACGACGCTCTGCGTAACGTCAAAAACTCCCATGACGATATTCCAAGTATTTGTTACCAGCAGCACCGCAACAAAGGTTTTGAAAATCCACTTGAAGAAAATCCAAGTGTCGAGATCGTGCAGATTGTTTTTCTCAATTACAAGCTGGATTAGTTCGTAGCACATGACAAAGGTAATGATAACGCCCGCAATCGGCACAATGACGTTTTCCGATAGGCTGCGTATCATATTGAATATGCCCGCGTTCCACCCGGCGGGGGTTGTGCCGACTTGCGTTGCGATTTCTCCAACCTCTGTATTTACGCTGTCGAACAGCCCGGAGAGATTAGAGAGTATTCCGTCTGTCAAAATGCCGCGAAACCAATCTTCAATCATCTGCCATATCAAAAGTTAATCCCTCCTTTCCCGCGCCCTCCCGCGTGAAGCGGGAGAGCGCGGCGGGTAGTGTTAGTTTGTGGCATTATCCAAACAGGCCGGAGAGCAGCGGGACAAGGGTAAGGCCGATAAGGGCAACGCCGCCGCCCGCCATCAACTGTTTCATGCCCTGCGACTTCGCGCCGGGGTTATCGTTGCCGTACCCCTCCATGAGGTTAATGCCGCCCCAAATGCCAAGTCCTGCGCCAAGCGCGATTACCAAAGTCTGCAATACGTCAACTGCGCTGTTGAAAAAATCCATATAAACCTCGCTTTCTGCCGCTTTGCGGCTCAAAAAATGTTGTTGAAAATGAAAATGCCGCCGTTATTCCTCGGCGGCTGCGTCCTCGTCGGACAAATCTATTTCGTATATGTCAAAGGGTTCGTCGGGCTTTACGATTGCCGGACGGGTGGACATATACCGTTCAACGTCAAAAGCGTTTTTCTTGTCGAAGTCGGAAAGGTATTTGTAGTTCGGGTGCTGCGTTATATCGTACTTATCGCTGAAAAAGGGGCGCACGCCGCGCAACTGCAAAATACATTTTCCTCCGTCCATAACTGCGATTTCGTCCTGTGTCATCAACTCCTTTCCCAATTTCTGATAATTGAGGCCATGAGAAACCTGCGTGCCGCGATTTTCGGAAGTGTTGAAACTGTCGATTGTTTCACGTCCCAAGTTCTCCGAAATATCCTTTGCATTTTTCCCGCGCCCTCCCAAAAACAAGGTGCTGTCGGCATTGTCAAGTATGATTTCTGCCGCGTCCTTGTAAATGGCTTTTAGCTGGCTCTGCGATTGCAGAATGATAGAAGCCGAGATTTCCCGGCTGCGGATTGTGGCAATCAATTTTTCAAACTGCGGGATTTGTCCAATGTTTGCAAACTCGTCTAACAGGCAGCGAACATGAACCGGCAGCTTGCCGCCGTATTCGTCGTCGGCCTTGTCGCACAAGAGATTAAATAACTGCGATTGCAGCATAGCGATAACAAAATTAAACGTGCTGTCCGTATCGCTCATAATCAAAAACAAAGCTGTTTTTCTGTCGCCTAACGTGTCAAGTTCTAATTCGTCGTAGGACATAAGATCGCGCAATTCCTTTATATCAAAAGGAGCGAGCCTCGCACCGCAAGAAATGAGGATTGATTTTGCGGTTTTGCCCGCCGCCAATTTATATTTTCGGTACTGCTTCACCGCGAAATGGTCGGGGTCGCGTTCTTCCAAGTCGGCAAACAGCAGATCGACGGGGCTTTGATATTCCTCGTCGTCCTCGCGGGCTTCGCTGGCGTTGATAAGTTCCAACAGGGTAATAAAGTTCATTTCCTCGGCGGGGGCTTCGTACCAGATGTAGCCCACCAACGCGCAATACAAAAGCCGTTCTGCCTTTACCCAAAAATCCTCCGCGCTTTTTTCTCCCTCACCTTTGGTATTCGCTATCAACGTATTTACCAGCTTCAAAATATCTTTCTCGCTGCGGATATACACAAAGGGGTTGTAGTGCATAGATTTTTTGAAGTTAATCGTATTCAGTACCTTAATGCGGTAGCCCGCCCGTTGCAGCAGCTTCCCGCACTCAATCAAAACCGTACCTTTCGGGTCTGTCAAGACGTAAGAGGAATGAAGCTGCATTAAATTCGGCTTGACGAAAAACCTTGTTTTTCCGCTGCCGCTGCCGCCGATCACGACGACGTTCTTATTTCTCGCGTACTTCGGCTGCTTCGGGCGGCTGTTCATGGTAAGCCGTTCCGTCTGCGTCAAAATGATGTTGTTTTGGAAATCCGGGTCTATGTAGGGCTTTATATCTTCGGCGTTTCCCCATCGGGCAGAGCCGTACTCCGCGCCCTTGCGGTATTTCTTCGCGTTTTTCCCTTTGACATAGACTATCAAGCGGATAATCACCGCACCGACAATGCCGACAAGCAAATCCAACGGGTAAACGCTCGGCAAGGCGTTTTCAAAGGCTGCGGAAAATCCTTGTGTGATATTCAGTATCTTTGCGGAAATATCCGCGCCGGGGGCAAGCCGCACCGCCTGTCCGACTTTATCAAAGAGATAGACAAAGAACACATAGGGGATATTCGGAAGTATCAGCTTTTTGTAGTTGATCTGCTTCATATCTCGCGCCCCCTGTCCATTTTCTTTACCTTGTCGCGGGCGGCGTTAAGCTGCTTCGCCTTGTCCTTTGCAGCGGCAAGGGCTTTGCGGATAGAGGGCTTTTTCTCCCTGTTCAGCTTCTTTGCGGAAAACTCTTGAAACGCTGCGGTCATAACGTCCGCGTCCCGGCCTTTGAAAAACACAAGGTAACGGGTCTGCTCGCCCTTAACCTTTTTTAGCGAAAAATCTATGTTGTATTTCTTCGCCGTACTCTCAAAGGCTTTAATATTGCTGTCGGTGATCTCGATGTTGGAAACACCCGCGTTCTGCTTCATAAGCTGCCGCATGGTCTGTTTCCCATGCGCGGGTTTGCTTTTCTGCTCCAAAAACTTTTGGATTGCTTTCTGTAACGCCTGTTCGGTAAGCCGCGCCGCGCCTTTTCCCACTTTGACGTATAGGGCAATCGTTTTTTGGGTTACTTCCTCCTGCAAGGTATCAACTCCTTTCCCGGTAAAGTGCGGCTATGCTCATTCGCCGCCGTATAAGTCGTGATTGACAAGGGCGGTATAGTAGCTGTCAATGGTACTCGGCGCGTTGAACAGCACCGCTTTTAGATACTGCTTGATGTTGCGCACTTTGGTTGTGTTCTCCCTCATGCAATCCAAAACAAACTCAATATGGCTGCTGTTCAGCTTCAAAAACTTGGATTTCACCAATTCGGCGGGGTAGTCGTCCCCGGCAATACGGATTGTCTTTCGGGCTGTGCAGACGGTT
>OHDA01001265.1_pt1 | contig 9971 bp, 10 predicted proteins | sample 1566881 | NCBI WGS metagenome assembly OHDA01 (sample SAMEA3879585, study PRJEB24766) | human gut metagenome | biome: human-associated habitat; feature: feces | place: USA | collected 1985/1987
GTGACGACCGCCGCACCGGCTAAGGCTGCTGCCGCGCCGGCGCTGGAATACAGCGGCGACTGGACTGCGGGGGAAGACCTGTGGAAGCAGGCGCTGGAGCTGCTCAAAAACGAAAAGAAACAGTCCATGGTAGCCTGTGCTGCCGGAGGCTTCGTTACCGGCTATGAAAACGGCGTTTTGACCGTCGGTTTCAAAAATCAGTTTATGTGCGTCAGGATGAACGATCCTGATTATAAGAAAGCTTTTGAAGAAGTGCTGCTGCGGCTGGCACGGCAAAGCGTACGGCTCGAATGCGTTACTGCTGCGAAACCGGCCGCTGCCAAACCTAAAGCCGCTCCAAAGCAGCAGCTTCCGGCAGAAGACATCGAACCTGCCGTCAAGGCTGCGCTGGACGCTTTTGGCGGCACGCTGCAAAAATTATAAATCAAATTTCTGCCGCAAGGCATCATTATGAGGAGGAACAAGAATGTTCAACGGTGGTATGGGAAATATGCAGGGCATGATGAAAAAAGTTCAGAAATTACAGGCCGATATGGCTAAAATGCAGGAAGAATTAAAACAGCGGACGATCGAAACGACTGTCGGCGGCGGTGCTGTCACCGTAGTTGTCAGCGGCAAGAAGGAAGTCGTCAGCGTGAAGATCGATCCCAGCGCGGTCGATCCGGAAGACGTAGAAATGCTGGAAGACCTTTTGGTAGCGGCAGTCAACGAAGGTATGCGCAAAGTCGACGAAATGACGGAAGCTGAAATGGGCAAACTGACCGGCGGCATGAAAATGCCGGGTATGTTCTGAAAATGGCCAGAATGATCCGGCCGCTGGCCAATGTGCACGAACAGCTGCGGCGTCTGCCGGGTATCGGTTCTAAAACAGCTCTGCGGCTGGCTTATCACATTATCGATATGCCGGAAGAAGAGGTGCGCCGGCTGGCTGAGACGCTGGTGGAGGCTAAACGGCAGATCCGTTTGTGCGATATCTGTTACAATCTTACCGATACTGAGACCTGTGAGGTCTGCGGCAATGCCGGGCGTGACCACAGCGTCGTCTGCGTCGTCGAGCAGCCGCAGGATGTGCTGGCGATGGAACGCAGCCGCGGCTATAACGGCGTTTACCATGTGCTGCACGGCGTTTTATCGCCGCTTGACGGTATCGGGCCCGATAACCTGCGGGTCAAGGAACTGCTGCGGCGGCTGCAGGGCGATACGGTCAGGGAAGTCATCATCGCTACCAATTCTGACGTGGAAGGCGAAGCGACTGCCGCCTATCTGGCGCAGCTGCTGAAGCCGATCGGGATCGTGATCAGCCGCATTGCCCATGGCCTGCCCGTAGGCGGCGACCTGGAATATGCCGATGAGCTGACTTTATCGCGCGCTTTGGAAAACAGGCACAGAATGTAGAAAGAAGGAACTGGAGCATGCAGGAAATTGAAAGCGCTGTCCGCGATCTGGGCGGTTCGGGCATCGACCATGCGGTCAAAGGACTCAATTCGGGCACTTTGGAAGGCACGCTGCCGTTTATTATCGGCGTACTGATCCTGGTCATCGTCGTCAAATGCTTTTCGCTGCCGTTTCGGCTCATCTGGAACGGTATCTGCGGCGCGGTGGCTTTATGGTTTATCAATCTTATCGGCGGTTTTTTAGGCTTCGGCCTCAAGATCACCGTTGTCAAAGCGCTGATCGCCGGGTTCTTTGGTATCCCCGGCTGTTTGGCAGTTATTTTATGGGAGCTTTACGCCAGGTAAAGCCTGAAGCAGGAGGTAAGTTATGACGATGCTGCATAAAGCCATGACCATTGCCGGCAGCGACGCCAGCGGCGGCGCGGGCATGGAGGCTGATTTAAAAACTTTTCAGGAGCTGGACGTTTACGGGATGACGGCCTTGACCGTTATCGTAGCCCAGAATCCTCACAAAGACTGGGACCACGAAATTTTCCCGATCGGGCTGGACGTTGTGGAAAAACAGATCGAGACGATCGTTGCCGGTATCGGTATCGACGCGATGAAAACGGGGATGCTGGGCAGCGCCGACCTGGTCGAGCTGGTAGCCCGCACCATCGACCGTTTCAAGCTGCGTAATGTCGTTATCGACCCGGTCATGGTCTGCAAAGGCGTGGACGTGATCATGGTGCCGGAAGCGGCAGCCGCGATCAAAGCTGTTTTGATGCGTCGGGCCGACGTAGTTACGCCGAATACGATCGAAGCCGCCTATCTGGCTGATATGGCAAAGGTAGAAACGCTGGACGAGATCAGGGAAGCGGCCGGCAGGATCAAAGAGCTGGGTGCCGGCTATGTCGTTATCAAAAGCGGTTCCCGCAACGACAGCAAAGAAGCTGTAGACGTGCTGTACGACGGCAGGGAATTTACCATTGCCAGCGCTCCGAAGATCGAGCCCTGCTATAATCACGGTGCGGGCTGCACTTATTCGGCAGCGATCACCGCTGGCCTGGCCAATGGGCTGAGTGTGCGGGAAGCGGTCGAGCAGGCCAAGAAATTTGTAGCTGCCGCTCTGCGTGGTTCTTTTAAACTCAACCAGTATTCCGGTGCTACAAGTCATTGCGCTTACCGGCTGGAAAATAATCAATAAATACAGAAATATGCTAAAGCTTTTAGATAAAACTAAAAACTTTAGCATATTTTTTTTGAAAAAACTGCAGTTTCAGCAACAATTTTGCAGAAATACTGTATACATGATGATGAATAGCAGGATTTTTATTATTTTTAGCCAATTATTGTAAACGTAATTTTAATATTTTATTATGCGTAAAGGGGATGTTTTGATGAATTTATCAACGAAAATCCTGATCGGTCTTGGTCTTGGTATCATTGCCGGTCTGGAACTGGGTGCGGAAGGTGTAGATTTCGCTAAAACGTGGATCGGACCATTTGGTACGATCTTTATGAACATGATCAAAATGATCATCGTTCCTCTGGTTTTCTCGTCGCTTGTTATTGGTGTCTGCAGTTTGGGCGACATCAAAAAGATCGGCCGTATCGGCGGCAAGACCATGGCTTATTATCTGGGTACTACGGCCTTCGCGATCGTGCTGGGTATTGCGCTGGGCACCGTGATGGAACCGGGCGCCGGCGTCAATATGCCTACTGAAGGCGTTAAAGCAGCCGCTAAAGCTGCGCCGCCTATCATGAAAGTAATTACTGATATTTTCCCGACTAACGCCATGGAAGCCATGCTGAAAGCCAACATGCTGCAGATCATCGTTTTCAGCCTGTTCATGGGCATTGGTATCACCGCTGTCGGCGACCGTGCCAAAGCGCTGTACAATGTTTTTGACGGACTGGCAGAAGTCAGCTATAAGATCGTCGGCTTCATCATGAATGTAGCGCCGATCGGCGTTTTTGGCTTGATCACCCCGGTCGTTGCGGCTAACGGACCGGCTGTGCTGTTGCCGCTCCTGAAGGTCGTTGTCGCCGTTTATCTGGGCTGCCTGCTGCACGCGCTCATCGTTTACGGCGGTCTGCTCAAATTTGTCGGCAAGATCAGCCCGATCAAGTTCTTTAAAGCGATCTTGCCGGCACAGGTACTTTCGTTTACCAGCTGTTCGTCCGGCGGCACTCTGCCTGTCAGCATGCAGTGTATTCAGAAATTAGGCGTTTCCAAAGATATTTCCAGCTTCGTACTGCCTTTGGGCGCTACCATCAACATGGACGGTACTGCTGTTTATCAGGGCGTCTGCGCGCTTTTCATTGCGCAGATCTACGGTGTTGACCTTACTACCGGCCAATATCTGACCATCGTCCTGACCGGCACGCTGGCTTCGATCGGCACTGCAGGCGTTCCGGGTGCGGGCTTTATCATGCTGACCATGATCCTGACCGCTATCGGCTTACCGCTGGAAGGTTCTGCCCTGATCGCCGGTATCGACCGTATTCTGGATATGCCGCGTACCTGCGTCAATGTTACTGGTGACGCTACCGTCGCTTATCTGGTCGATAAAAGCGAAAAAGCTAAAATCGAAGAACCGCTCTATTAAAAAACAGCAGGGCTCTTTGACGGATGGGTTAAAACCCGTCCGTCTTTTATATTTCAAGAATAATTCACAACAGAAGGCAGGAAAAAAGCCGCGCACGCAGAAGGGATATAAGTAGAAATGGGGTTGTTGTATGGAAAAAATGGCTGAACTTACGAAACAGATCACCAAGCGACTTAAGCGACGTCCTGCCCGGATCGATAAAGCCGACCGTTTATGGGACGCCGCTGTTTTAGTACCGCTGATAGATACGGAGAACGGACCGGCAGTGCTTTTTGAAGTACGGGCGGCAGGTCTGGGCTGGCAGCCCGGCGATGTGTGCTTTCCCGGGGGCCGCTATGAATGCGGCGACAGCTTTGCGAAAACTGCTGTGCGCGAAACCTGCGAGGAGCTGGGGATCACGGAAGATAAAATAGAATTGTGCGGCGAGCTGGATTATTTAGTGACGCATATGGGACCGATCATCCATCCCTTTGTAGGTAAACTGGAGCGTGATGTAAAATTAGCCTGTAACAGCGACGAGGTAGCCGAGATCTTTACAGTGCCGCTGGATTTTTTACTGAGTTTCGAGCCGCGGGTGGCCCATATGGAGCTGGCCAACCGTGCTACGGAGGATTTTCCCTTCGATCTGCTGCCGCGGCATCCGCGCGAGTGGCATAAACGCAAGGGCTATAATATTTATTTTTACGAGTATCAGGGGCATGTTATCTGGGGGCTTACAGCCCGGATCCTGCATGGCTTCCTCAAAAGATTCCAGAAGGAACTGCAGGCTAATATTTTGTAATTGCACGAGGGAAAGGAAGAAGCGGATTGAAGAAAATAATTTTGCTGGTCGTAGCGGCGATCGCTGCCGCCAGTTATCTGGCATATGCTTATATGAACGGTGATCCGATGTTCGGGACGCTGGCTAAAACTATGGATGACCTGCCTCGCAACGAGCGTCTGGGGTCTAAACGCAATATTGTAGTCTTAGGCGTGGACGGCAGGGAAAAGGACGATGATCCCGGCCGCAGCGATACTTTGTTTGTGGTGATGTTCGATCCTAAAAGTAAAAACGTTTCCCTGCTGTCCATACCGCGCGATACCAGGGTGCGTATTCCCGGACATGGCTGGGATAAGATCAACCATGCTTATGCCTTTGGCGGGCACAAGTTGACGCAGCAGACGACGGAAGAGCTTTTGGGGATTCAGGTCAATAACTATGTAATGGTCGATTTCAGCGGCTTTGAAGGCCTGATAGACGCGATCGGCGGCATAGATATTGATGTGGAAAAGGATATGTATTATTATGACGACTGGGACGATTTCCTGATCGATCTTTCGGCAGGTCCGCAGCATCTGGACGGCAAAAAAGCGATCCAGTATGTGCGTTACCGTGACGAGGAAGGCGATATCGGACGCATCAAACGGCAGCAGAAGTTTATGCTGGCAGTATACGAAAAGATCGCTTCGGCACAGATTTTGACGAAGATGCCGGGGCTGGTTTCGGAGATCATGAAAATGGTCAAAACCGACTTGCCGGTTTCAGATATGCTGGCGATGGGCGGCGCGCTGCACGGCATGATGAAAGAACAGGGCGGCCTGCAGATGGCGACGGTCCCTGGCACGCCGGAATATATCGACGAGATCAGCTACTGGATCCCGGATATTACCGATTTGCGCGAGCAGATGGTGGATATGCAGGGCGCGCAGATGACGGAGCGTTATCGTCAGGGCGCCGAAAAAATGGAAGCCGAATATAAACGTAACCTGATCGCTGCCCAGGAAAAAGAAAAGCAGCAGGCTGTGGAAGAGAAGCTGAAAGAAGAGGAACAGACAGAAAAGAAAATCAAAGCAGAAGCTAAAGAGAAAAATAAAGAAAAAGCCGATGCCGAAAAGAAAGCCAAGTCTAAAAAGAGCAAAGCAGACGAGCTGGGACCAGTGGAGAGCAAAACAGAAGACAAAATGACTGCTGCGCCGAAGGCTGTAAAACCACCGGCTAAAGAAAGCAGCCGCGCTGCTGTATCTGTCAAAGTCGTTGACTGCAGCGGCAAAGGCGCCGGCAGTGATGCGGCAGCAAGGCTGGCGGCTATGGGCTTTGATGTCATCGACGGTGGCAGCGATCCCGAACGTGCTCAGACGACAGTGGTCTCTACCACCAGTAACGGCCGTGTGGTCAGTAAGCTGTCGACAGTGCCTTTCCCTTATACGCTGCGGATCCTGCGTGCAGATGATGCGGCTTATGACGCGGTGATTTTTATCGGTAAGGATTATCAATAAACCTTTGTCCAATGCAGGTAAATTGTCTTTGCACAAATTTTCTGAAAAAGGCAGAAAAGAGCTATTGCATATTGTATACAAAAATGCTATACTAAGAGTATCAAAACAGCCCCTCATTTGGCCCTTCTCGTAAGGGCTTTTTTTTTGCCTTTTTTCCAGTTTGCACTTTCTTTTTTTACAAAAACGGCTACAAAAGCCAGCTAATTATGCCATAAGTGGAAATAGAACCGGAAATATGCTAAAATATATACATATTGTAAAGGCGTCTGACTGAAATAAGAGCAGATACGTTAATTTGATCAAGGGAGGATGCGCAGTGAGAAACGATATCCATATCGTCTTGGACAGTATTGCTGTTGCAGAAGAAACACCCTTGCGGGATGATTCCCGCTGTCATGTAGTCCCCCTGCTTGTAAGGCACGGTGATACCGAATGGGTGGACGGAGAAAAAAACTTACAGGAAATGTTTGCCCTGGTGGAAGCCAGCGGGCAGCTGCCTAAAACTTCGCAGCCTGCCATTGGCAGATTTCTTGATTTATTTACGGAATTGGCCGGCGACGGCAAAAAGGTTATCGCGATCATGGTAGACGGAGTTTTGAGCGGTACCGTGCAGACGGCCCGCTTAGCGGCCCGGCAGGTCATGAGCGAGATCCCCGGCGCGGATATCCGCGTCTTCGACAGCCTGACGGCGGCCTGCCCGATCAGCGGCATGGCTATGGAAGTGCTGGCTTATGCGGAGAGCGGCGCGGGGATGGACGAGCTGGAGGAATACCTGCAGGGACTGATCGCCCGCACGGAAAGTTATTTTTCCGTTAATACGCTGGAATATCTGCAGAAGGGCGGCCGCATCGGCGCGGTAGGAGCCTTAGTGGGTAATATCCTGGGTATTCGTCCTATCGTCCGTATCGACAAAGCCGGTGAGCTGACTGTTGTCGATAAATGCCGTACCCGTAAAAAAGTATTGCAGCGCATGGTCGAGCTTGCCGCTGCCAATGCTCCGATAGAAGCTGTTTATGTGGCGAATGCCGAGGCTCGGGAAGACGCTGAAACTTTGCGCCAAGCAATGTCGGAACTGTTCCCCGAAGTGCCTGTATTGGTAACGGGTATCGGAACGGTTCTGGCAGCACATTTAGGACCCGGCGTTATTGGCCTTTTTGTGCGGCGGCAGCGCTGAAGAAAGGTGCAGACTCGTTATGACAAGTAAACAAGAGGCGATCATCAGCGGCGAACAAATAAAAAATATGCTGCTGGGCGCTTACAGAAGTTTTGAAAAAAATTATCAATATATCAATGATCTGAATGTTTTTCCGGTGCCGGACGGTGATACCGGTACTAATATGATGCACACGATGGCCGCAGTGGCGAGGGAGATCAGTCAGCTGCAGAACGCTACAGCTTCCGAGGTCGGGACGGTGGCGGCCCGCAGCGCGATCATGGGAGCCCGGGGTAATTCCGGGGTGATCCTGTCGCAGCTGCTGCGGGGGTTGGGCAAAGGCCTGGCCGGCAAGAAACGCGCTACCAGCAATGAAGTTGGCAAAGCTTTCCAGTTTGGTATCCTCTATGCCTACCGGGCCGTATCGAAGCCTGTGGAAGGCACGATCCTGACCGTGGCCCGCGCTATCGCCAAGGGCGCTTATCATGCGGTACGTCATGGTGAAGACTTTGAAGCTGTTTTATGCGAAGCGCTGGAGAGCGGTAAAAAGGAACTGGCACGTACGCCTGAACTGCTGCCGGCACTGAAAGCGGCCGGTGTAGTGGACGCCGGCGGCCAGGGACTGATAGTTTTCCTGGAAGGCTGTCTGGCAGGGTTCCGCGGCGAGGACGCCGGCGAATTGCAGCTGCCTCCGGCCAAACCTTCTTTTGCCAATGAGATCGAAATGGAAGTCGATCTGGAAAATCCTTACTGCACGGAATTTATCGTCAAAGACGCCGCCGTTAAGGAAGACGTTGTGCGTGAGGCCTTACAGCCTTTGGGCAATTCGTTGATCGTGGCCGTGGTCGGCGATATCGTCAAAGTGCATATCCACAGCAAGGCGCCAGGTCTGGTGCTGCAGCAGGGGCTGAGCTGGGGTTCGCTGCACGATATCAAGATCGATAATATGGCTGAGCAGCACCAGCACCGCGTCGTAGGACCACAGACTGAAAAGCAGGGGCTGGCCGTGCTGTCGGTGGCGGCGGGCAGCGGTATCGCCACGATCATGCATCAGCTGGGCGCGGCCGAGATCATCAGCGGCGGACAGAGCATGAACCCTCCGGTAGAGGCGTTTATCAAAGTTATTGAAAATGGCTCGGCCGAACAGTACATTATTTTGCCGAACAATAAAAATATCATTTTGGCGGCCGAACAGGTCAAAAAACTGCTGGGTGCGGCGCAGGTGGATTATGTGCCGACGACCAATCTGGCGCAGGGACTGGCGGCTTTGCTGCATTTTGACGCGGCTAAAACGCTGCAGGAAAACAGTGCCGTGATGCGCCGCGAGGCCAGGGAGGCTCACAGCGCGGCTGTCAGTATTGCCGTGCGCGACAGCGTCGTCAACGGGATCACTGTCAAAAAAGGCCAGTATATCGGACTGCTGGAAGACAAGATTGTCTATGCCGGCGCAACGCTGGCGGAAGTCACGGCGGCAACGGTCAAACTGGCCGGCAGCGACTGGGAACTGATCAGCCTTTATTATGGCAGCGACCTGACGCAGGCAGAAGCTGAGAAAATCGCCGCAGAGCTGGAAGCTCTGGACGGCGCCTGGGAAGTAGCTGTTTTTGACGGTGGTCAGCCGCTGTATCCGCTGCTGCTGTCGTTAGAATAAAAATCAATAATCTGCAGGCCCTGCCGTGCGGCGGGGCTTGTTTTATATTGCAGGAATGAGGGGAAGCAATGCAGGAGATCATGATCGCGATCGTTTTGGGGATCGCCGTAGGTTGCAGTGACCTGTTGGATTACAATGTCAAAAAATGGCTCAGCCGTTTATCGACGGTCAGCCTGTTCATTATGCTGCTGTGTCTGGGGGCCAAGATCGGCTGCGATGCGGAGCTTTTGGGCAAGCTGGATCAGCTGGGCGGCAAATCGCTGGTCATGGCGCTTTTTATCATTGGCGGCAGCGTGCTGGCGTTGTGGCTGGTGCTGAAACTGTTTGCCAAAACGGCGGCCCGGGCGGAAGGGAGCGATGAATGATGGTCTACGCTATTTTCGCCTTTATCGCTTTAGGTATCGCCGGCGGGTATTGTTTTTTGGGGCTGGAGCATAAGGAGCTGCTGGATGAGATCCTGATGTCGGCACTATATTTCATGGTCTTTGTCGCCGGTATCGAGATCGGCGGCAACCGGCATATCATCAAAAAAATCTGCAATCCGCAGAGTATTTTGCTGGCGGTAGTCATCCCCACGGCTGTCACGCTGGGCAGTCTGGGCGGCGCTGCGCTTTCTTCCTTCGTCACCGGGATGACACTGCAGGATGCTTTGCTGGTAGGCAGCGCTTTGGGCTGGTACAGCCTTTCGTCAGTAGTGATCAGCACGCTGTACAGCGTTGAGGTCGGGACGATCGCTTTTTTGGCCAATATGTTGCGGGAGGTGCTGGCTTTTCTGTTCATACCGCTGCTGGTCAAGCTCAACAAGTTCCTGGCGCTGGCGCCTTCGGGAGCCGCAACTATGGATTCGGGCCTGCCGGTGGTGATCAAATATACCAATATCCACGTCGGCCTGTTTGCCTTTATCAACGGCTTGCTGCTGACGCTGC
>OHDA01001266.1_pt1 | contig 9956 bp, 9 predicted proteins | sample 1566881 | NCBI WGS metagenome assembly OHDA01 (sample SAMEA3879585, study PRJEB24766) | human gut metagenome | biome: human-associated habitat; feature: feces | place: USA | collected 1985/1987
AACTTCCTGAACCAGGATTCCTCCATCCTGACCGGCCCCGAACGCCTTGCCCGCAAACTGGATTTGCCGGTCATATTCCTCGACACGAAGCAGGTGAAACGCGGCTACTATACCATAGATATGAAACTGGTGACCGAGACTCCCAAAGAGACTCCTGAGAACTGGATTACCGAACAATATGCCCGCTTGATGGAAAAATGTATCTTGCGCAATCCGTCGGGGTGGCTTTGGACGCATAAGAGATGGAAACATAAGAGAGTTGAAAGTGGAGAGTTGAGAGTTGAAAGTTAAATTACAAAAAAAGCACACACAATATGAAAACAAACGAAAACTTTCAACTTTCAACTTTCAACTTTCAACCGGACAAACGTCTTGCCGTCGTCATCCTAAACTGGAACGGCCGCGCGCTGATGGAAGAATTCCTGCCCTCCGTTGTCGCTTGCACACCCGGCGAATGGGCAGATGTAATCGTTGCCGACAACGGCTCTACGGACGATTCCATCGAGATGCTGAAAACAAAGTTTCCGACGGTCGGCATCATCCGGCTGGACAAGAATTACGGCTTTGCCGAAGGATATAACCAGGCATTGAAGCATATCGGACACGAATACACAGTCTTGCTCAACAGCGATGTCGAAGTCACTCCGGGATGGCTGGATGCACCTATCGCCGCGCTGGACGCCGACAAAACGATTGCCGGCGTCCAGCCCAAGATACGCGCCCAACGGAATAAAGAATACTTCGAGTATGCCGGAGCGGCAGGGGGATATATGGACCGGTACGGCTATCCGTATTGCCGCGGACGCGTCCTGCATGTCGTCGAGAAAGATGCCGGACAATATGACACGCCTGCCGACCTGCTTTGGGCCACGGGAGCCTGCCTGTTCGTCCGTACGGCCACTTACAAAGAGGTGGGCGGCCTCGATGCCGGGTTCTTTGCCCACCAGGAAGAAATCGATCTGTGCTGGCGGCTACGTTCGCGCGGCTACCGGCTGGTCTGTACGCCATCGTCGGTCGTGTACCACGTGGGAGGCGCCACGCTGAATGTCGAGAGTCCGCGCAAGACGTTCCTCAACTTCCGAAACAACCTGCTGATGCTATATAAGAACTTACCGGAAAAGGATTTGAAGCACGTGATGCATGCACGTTTCTGGCTGGACTATATCGCCGCTGCCAAGTTTCTGCTGACCGGCCATTACCCGAACGCCCGTGCCGTGTATGAGGCCCGGAAGGCGTTCCACGAGCTAAAACCGTCTTACGAACCGGTCCGCCGTGAGAATCTCGCCAAAACAAAACTTTCCGGCATTCCGGAGCTGCGAAAAGGAAGCCTGATCTTAGCGTTCTATTTACAGGGGAAAAAGAGATTCACGGAACTATGAACAGAGAGAATTTTGCAGGCAAACGGACAAGTACGGACAGAACGGACACCCGATATATAAAAATTCCGACATTTTACTAAAACACTAATAATCAAAAAACAACCTCTAAAATCCATTCCCAAAACCACTTTTGGGATGCACGTCTGTTACAAATCGGATGTCCATAATTTCCAAGTGTCCGTTCTGTCCGCATTTGTCCGCTTTCTCTTCTTTTAAAACATAACATCATATTAAACAGGTAGATACAAAAAACAACACTCTTTACCGGACTTTACCGGACTGTACCGGAGTTGCAAGGGAAAGCAATGCCTTCCCTTGTCTTTTTTACAGGTTCGAGTGCTGCAAAATGTCGATCATGATCGGCTTGAAACCGCTCACGAAACACTCTACGGCGATCACCATCAGAATCAATCCCATCAGGCGCATCATGACGTTATTGCCCGTCTCGCCCATGTAACGGTTCAGACGTGTGGAAGCGCGGAGGATCAGGTAGGTGATAAAATAGATCAATCCGATCGTCCCGATCAAGATGCATTTCTTTGCCAATGTCACGGCATCGTCCATCAGCATCAAGGCATTGGCGATCGCACCCGGCCCGCAGAGCATCGGGATGGCAAGGGGCGTAATGGAAATGTCGTTCACATATGTCTTCACCTCCTCCTCTTTCAGCTTGGCTTTCGCATAGCGTGCCTGCAACATGTCGAAACCGATCGTGAAGATGATAATGCCCCCCGCAATACGGAACCCGTTTGTCGAAATACCGAAAAACTTGAACAGGAACTGCCCGGAGAAAGTGAAAACCATCAGCGTCAGGAACGATACGATTGTAGCGCGGCGGACAATGGCACGACGCTGTTCCTCACTCATGCCATTCGTCATGGTCAGAAAGACAGGCATCGTCCCTAACGGATTTGTCAGCGTAAAAAACGAGGTAAAACATAACAGAAAAAAAGGTAACAATGAATCCATAATAATACTATTTTTATAATGTGTCAATAGAATAATGTGCCAATAAAATATCGGCACATTATTTTTCCCATACTAAATAAGCAGACACAAGCCAATGGTTCAGCTTGTTCCCGTCTATCTCTGCTGCTTCGGGAATGCTGACCGTGAAGATATGCTTGCCCGGCGCGATATCTGTCAAAAGAATCTCTTCAGGCATCACATCCGAACCCGGACACCAGTTGGAACGTGACAGGTCGGATGATCCTAACGGTTCTTCCACTTTCTTTTCCGAATAACCGTCTTTGGCAATATAAGAAGCCAGGCGCTCTTTCAACCACACGCCCGTTGCCGGGTTGAAACGGCGGAAAGAGGCACAATCCGAACGCCAGGGGATGAAGTTCAACACTTCTTTCCCATCGATCGAAACGATATTGCGTTTCTCGACAAATTCATCACCACCGGAATGGCCGCCATGACCGGTCACGATATATTTCAGCCGGACATTACGCACACCGGCGGGAATCTCGAAATCCGTCGACACGTCCCGACGGGCAAAGATATCCGGATAGGTCTGCCCCTCGTAGTAGACCGTATTCATCAACGGCTCCACATGGCGGCGGGTCAGCGGATCATAAGCCAGGCCGGATTCATCCACATCGACCGTCATACTGGCGATATAGCCTTCCGTCGTCCAGGTGTCGATAAAGATGCCAACATAGGCTCCTCCTTCCAAAAGCGGATACAGGTCGGTTATATCCTGTTCCCAGCTGACGCTATCTTCCCAATGGTCGATATAGACCGGCTTACGGTTATGCGTCAGACTGTCGTCGGGGGCACTGAAATGTCCTACCCCGAAAGGTGTCATGAAACGCATCAGTTCGACCGTCGGTTTATAATCTTCGCCCGCAACGATCCCGACCATGTGTTCCAGCTTCGTACTATCCACTTCCGGGAACTGCTTTTCTCCCTTAGCGATGTTCAGCAGGTTGATGCCCGACTCTTTCGGCAGGACGAAACAGGAACCGGACTTATCCCAGCGGTCGCCGTTGGAGGCAATCGTCACCTTCAATTTGACAGACACATTGCGTTCGTATTCGGGCAACGTTATTTTCTTCAGGATGATACGCCCGTTCACCAGATGGTAAATGCTGTCCGCCCCCGGCGCATTATAGGCTTCCGGATAGATATCCGGTGCAAACCGTACGGGCGTATCGTCAAACACACGTACGGTAAAGTCTCCTTTCGCAGGAATCTCCCGCGGTCCGCATGCCGTCAGCAATAACGCTCCCGCCAGCGAAAAGAGTAAAACAATCTTCTTCATCATTTGCGTTTAGTATTTAGTAAGCTCTTTAAGCAACTGTTTCTGCCCGGCAGACCGGTCGCCATGCACACACGGACCGGTCACACAACCGCCTTCACAGGCCATCACCTCGATAAATTGTCCCGGAGCCTTGCCTGTCTTAGCGTATGCACGCAACAATGCGACGTTCTTCTTCGTAAGGTTGGCCACCTGGATCGTATTCAAGCTAGCATCCTGATCTTCTTTCAAGTAGACCTTCACCGCATTGATCACACCGCCTGCTTGTGCAAATCCATGTGCCTCACGTACGGAGTTACGCAAGACGGTGAACGGTTGTGCCTCTTCGATCTTGATATCCATACCGGCCAACACGGAACCGACCTCTTCGAACGTGAGCGTAAAATCCACACAGGGGTCCATCTTCACTTCTTTCCGCTTCGCCACGCACGGGCCGACGAACACGATCTTGGCATCCGGATATTTCTCCTTCACGATCCGGGCGGTGTAGTACATCGGCGAACCGGTAGTCGAAATATATTTTTTCAAGTCCGGGATATGTTTCTCGGCAAGCTGAATATAAGACGGACAACAACTGGTCGTCATAAACGGTTGGCCTTCCGCCAACTTTTCTTTCAGTTCTTCGGCTTCGTGGCGGGTCTCCATCGCTCCCTGCGCCACTTCCACAACTTCAAGGAAGCCCAGTGACTTGATGGCACCGTAGACCTTCTCCACCGGAGCCGCAAACTGGGCCAGGATGGACGGGGCGACAATGGCTACCATCGGTTCCTTGTTGCGCAGGCGTTGCAGGATGTCAAACACCTGGGATATCTCGAATATCGCCCCAAAAGGACAGGCGTTCACGCATTTGCCGCAATAGATACATTTGGATTCGTCGATATGTTCCACCCCGTACTCGTCCTTGCTGATCGCCTTCACCGGGCAAACTTCCTCGCAAGGGATCGGGATATACACGATAGCATGATAGGGGCAGTTCTGGTGGCATTTGCCGCAACTGATACAGGTATCATGGTCGATCTCCGCCTGCCCGTTCTTCTTGAAGCGGATCGCGTCTTTCGGACAGTTCATATAACAACTGCGCGCCACGCAGCCACGGCAAAGGTTCGTAATCTCATAGTTCACCTGTACGCAGGACGAACAGGCTTCATCCACCACGCACATCAGGTTCTCTTTCTTGTTTTCCGAACGCAGCAACGCTTGTTTGGCGTATTCAGACAAAGGGGTCAGCTCGTCGACCTCGTCCTGCATATCGAATCCGAGCAGCGGCAATGTCTTGTACTTCCACACAGCCCGTTCCTTGTGCACACAGCAACGGCCGATGACTTTCGACTTACGGGGACTCAACTCGATAGGCAGACGGTCTATCTCTTCGAGCAGACGGTTTTCCTTCCAAAGTTTCACTAACTTCGCCAGCAATCCGTGACGAACAATCATTACGTTGTTGGTAAATGCCATGGTGAATATATTATTTGTGCTTTAGGCTACAAAGATACGGAGCATACGCCCCTCCCGCCAAATAACGGACCAGCTAAATTATAAAAATCTTTTGCCGAAGGACTAAGCCCGGCAAAAGATTGATTTCAGGAGAAAGTTTCACCAAGGATGATCGATGCGCTATGGACATCACCTCCGAAGGGCGGATTCAGCTTAGAGAGTTTCAACTCGACTGCTGCCAGCTGGGGGAAACGCTCCTTCAGAGCATACAAAATCCGTCCTGCCACATGTTCTATCAGCTTGGAAGGGATATCCATCTGCTCTTTTACAACCGCATAGACGGCCGCATAGTTGATCGTATCGTCCAATTCGTCACTCTTCACAGCCTGCTCCAATGGAGCCGTAAGAATCAGATCCACAACGAAATCGTTCCCCACCTTCGTCTCCTGCGGCATTACGCCGTGGTAGGCATAGAATCTCATTTTCTCCAGTTCTATCTTTGTTGTCATAATTCGTTATTTTATCTGTAAATGTAAATAAAGTAAACCTTTCTGCCAAAAAATAGTCTTATATTTGCGATAAGCAACTAACTACATATATGATGGGAATAAAGCAAAAAGAAGAAAACACGAATGGCGGCCTGCATAATACCCTTGCCGCCGGTACGACCGTTAAAGGCGACATCGTGACGGAAACAGACTTCCGCCTGGATGGAAAAATCGAAGGAGATGTAAGTTGTAGCGGCAAGATCGTGATCGGCCCGAAAGGGAACGTCACGGGAAACATCGTTTCCACAAATGCCGAAATATTAGGGGAAGTGGAAGGTTCCATACACGTCAGTGCCAAACTTGTCCTGAAAGCGACCGCCGTCATCAAAGGCGATATATTCGCTCAAACGCTGGAGATCGAACCGAACGCCCGCTTCAACGGGGTTTGCAAGATGTCAGGGGAAAAATAACGACAAAATCCTTTTTCATAATAAAGTCACAGAACCGGAGGAGCGTTTTCTCCTTCAATTCTGTGACTTCTTGTTTTATATCTGACAGTCGTCCTTACCGTAACAAGACTTTCACGCATGTCCCGTCTTCCAAGACGACAATATAGACGCCTTCAGCCAAACCGGTCATTTCGCTATAGCCATCCGATAGAGAAACGGTACGAACCGTCTGCCCGGCAATATTGACTACTCGCACTTTCATCGGTTCGGATGTCGTGATACAGATACGTCCATCGATCGCCTGTATGTGGCTTTCTCCCTTCGCGATGGTTTCCGTAGCCGTCGGATCATCATCGAGAGGAACTTCCACGACAGAACTGCTGTCGAATGTCGGAACAGACAACCTATCGCCTGTAAGGTTCGCCTTGCCGTCCCAGGGGAAATCCTCACCGTTATTCGGATCGGTGAAGAGCTTTTCATTGATGGTGGTCACGAAATCGGAAGCCGAAAGTGCCTTGGCAAGCGTGCCGGAGCCAGCACCTTCCAGATAATAGCAGTCAATGATGGAGGGCAGTTCTTCCTCACCTGAGCGGAGGGTGCTTTCGCTGTAGTCATCACCCGAAATCGCGCCACCGGTCACCTTGCCCATATTGTAACAGTTATAGACGCTCGCATCGCTGCCTATGTATCCGGTAATGCCACCTGCCATACCTGCCGGATTGATGACCGTCCCGGCATTGTAGCTGTTCGAAACGCTGCTGATCTTGCGCATACCGCCGGTCAATCCGCCAATGCTTCCCTCTGCCGTCCCGCTGACAGTGGCAGTGCTGAAGCAGTTCTCAATACGTCCGTAGCTGAGCATCCCGCTGATGGCACCGGTGTATTCCTGCCCATCATCGGCTTTGGAAGTGACCGTACCGCCGACTATGCCGAGGTTCTTCACCACACCCCAAGCGACATAGCCGAACAGCCCGTACGACTGCCGCCCGTCGATCGGCTGGACGTTCAGTCCCTTGATGACATGTCCCTGCCCGTCGAAGTAGCCTCCGAAACGGACTTCATCAGGCTCCTCGCCGTTGTTATACTCACCGATCGGCGTCCAAGATTCGCCACCGAGATCGATGTCGGCCGTCAGTTTGGCATTAAGCCGGACAACCGTATCGTCGTCCATGTTGATTTGACCGTCACCGTTGGTGTCCACTTGTTCGTGCTCGGAAGCATTCACCTGATCCCGGAACCATTTCAGATGTTCCGCACTCTCTATTAAATAATACCCATTCTCGTCCTGCGAGGGTTGAGTTTGCCCGAAGGCTGAAAAAGTCGGTGCCACAAATAGGGCAAGACAATAAAAGTAAAGTTTGTTCATCATATATTATAAAGTTTAAATTAGTAATCTTCAGTTCGTACCCATTGTATATTTTATAATAAGGAATGGATAGCCGGCGCCACAAAAAAGCCGGCTATCCCCTTCATATGAAGGGAGCCACGGACACTTTTTCGTTTAAACCTACTGTTATAACTTACAATAAGGCAAATATATAAAAAAATAACGGAGGAACGAACACTCTATTTACTTATTTTCTGAAAAAAATAGCGTGCTCCTCCGCGACTGTAGAACCGACTGGCTGTTTATTTTCTTCCCGAATTCCTAATCAGTTCCGTAATCTTGTTATTCAGGCAGTCTGCCTCGATCAGTTTCTCCAACGTGATGTGCATCCTGTATCGCCAATAATGGTTTGAATCGGACGGGACGTTGATGCGTTCCGCTTCGTAATCTTTCCGCTTGATGGAGTCATCCATTGCAAACCAGTCCTGTATGGGGATTATGGCCAGCATCGAAGCCGTCGCCAGGTGGTTGGAAACGATCTGCGTCGCCAAATCCGCCGTACATTCCTCTGGCGCATCCCCGGCATATCCCAGAACATTATTATAATAACGCTGTATTTTAGCACGGTCCTCTTTCCACCAGCTACGGAGCGGTGTCATATCGTGGGTGGATGTCGTACAAACCGAATGATAAGGCAGGTTGTACAAGTCCGAAAATTCACGTTGCGGAGTCTTGGGCATACGTTCTATTTCCAGACTGAATATCTGCAATTTGTTCATCACATCGGGGACGGATTCCGGGATCATTCCTAAGTCTTCGCCACAAACCAACATGTTCGTACTGCCTACCAGCGGAGTCAGGCGGTTAAAGGCTTGCGCTTTCCAGAACTCGTTATGGCGGTGATAGAAAAAGTTCCAATATAACTGGTCAAAAGCATATTGGTCAGAAGCGCTCAACTCGCGATACAAGTAGGACTGGCTAGCCGAAATGCGCGGGTGGAATTTATCCGGCTCACGCGGATCGCGCAGGAACAGCACTTCATTGGCTATGGCAAACAGTCCTTTCTTAATCCGTTACAGAGCGGAAGCGACGAGGTGCTGAAACTGATGCGCCGCCGTTACGACACGATCCTGTTCCGGCATAAGATCGAAAAGATCAAAGAGGTCATGCCGCACGCCTTTATCGGCGTCGATGTGATCGTCGGTACGCGGGGTGAAACGGATACCTGTTTCGAGGAGGCCCGCACCTTTATCGAAAGCTTGGACATCAGCCAGCTGCACGTGTTCAGCTATTCGGAACGGCCGGGTACGCAGGCACTCAAGATCGACCACGTCGTCGACCCGAAAACCAAGCATGCCCGCAGCCAGCAATTGCTGGACATATCCGACCGTAAGCTCCATGCTTTCTACGAAGCGCATATCGGCCAGAAGGCGAATGTCTTGTTTGAACAAACACGCAAAGGAGGCATGATGCACGGCTTCACGGAGAATTATATCAAGGTGGAGATCCCGTACGACCACTCGTTGGTCAACGAAACCCGGCAGGTCATACTGGAAGGTTGGAACGAGGACAAAACGGCGTTAGTAGTAAAGATTATAGAATAAATGATTTATCCGTTACTTTTGGCTTGATCCAAAAGTAGCCAAAAGATCAAGGCTTAACCGACAGTACTTCTGCACCCCCGTGTCAAGCACGGGGGACAAGCCTGTTCCCACATCAAATGTGGGATCGCAAAGGAGCAGGTAGCATCAGCAATCCCCGAAGAGCCGTCAGGCTCTATTTCCGGCCTAAGCCGGTGAGCGTTAAGCGCAGAGACCGTAGTGAGCACCCGGAACGTCTGCTGTCTGAGCGAAGCGAGTTTCAGACGCGACAGCGAACGAAGGGAACGGAGTAGCGAAGCAACTTTAGCCTTGAACTTTTGGTTACTTTTCTTTCAAGAGAAAAGCAACAGATAAATCAGCATTTACACAAATAAAAACTAATAAAACCATCATGTGGAATAAAATACAATATGCGCTTATCTACAGTTGGGTAAAGGTTCATGCCTTATTGCCGATGTGGGCGCTTTATATATTATCGGATATCCTCTATGTTCTGGTCTATAAGGTCGTCAGATACAGGGTGAAAGTCGTCAGGCAAAATATGAAAGCCTCTTTTCCCGATAAATCGGACACCGAACTGCGCCGGCTGGAACGCGAGTTCTATCATCACTTCGCCGACTACGTGGTCGAGACGATCAAGCTCGCCCACATCTCCCTCGAAGAGTTACAACGCCGGGCTTTCCTGAAAAATCCCGAACTGGTAGACACGTTGATGGAGAAAGGGCACACCTGTTTTATCCTCCTGATGGGACATTACGGCAACTGGGAATGGTTTTCCGGCTCGACTTCCCGTTTCAAGGATTCCCGCATCTACCAGATATACCGACCCCTCAACAACCAGGCATTCGATCGCCTGTTTTTTAACCTGCGTACGAAATTCGGTTCCTTCGGGATCAAAAAACAGGACACCGTGCGCGATGTCATCACCCTGAAGAAAGACAAAACCCGCTGTGTCGTGATCTTTATCGCCGACCAGACACCGAGCCGGAACAACCTGCACTACTGGACGAAC
>OHDA01001268.1_pt1 | contig 9950 bp, 10 predicted proteins | sample 1566881 | NCBI WGS metagenome assembly OHDA01 (sample SAMEA3879585, study PRJEB24766) | human gut metagenome | biome: human-associated habitat; feature: feces | place: USA | collected 1985/1987
TGCTGCGAAGAGTCTGTAAGAAAGTCCGGGACGGGATCAGTGACGGTGTGCAGAATAATCGTTTTGCCACCGGCGTAGAGCTGCGGTTCCGGATGACAGACGGTGCCGTGGATCTGACGCTGAGCAGCGAACTGGTGGCAGAAAGCGCTACGGTACATATCTTTTTCGGATCTTTTCAGGGAGGCGGGGAATATTCTTCGAAAAATGTCGGTCCCGGAAATACGACGATCCATATAGAATATCCGACAGGCATGGAGAAGCTGCGGCAGCTTGCGGAGGAGTATCATCTGCCCTATGATCCGGAGGTGGTGCGGGTGGTGATGCCCTATACTCCGTGTTATTACGTCGGAGTGAAGGGGAAAGTGGAGCCGCCCCGCAGCGGAGACCTGCCGGAGAAGACGTATCTGGCGTATGGTTCGTCGATCACACATGGAAGTCTCGGATTGATCCAGCCGGATTCCTATGCATTCCGGATCGCACAGCAGCTGGGGACAGATTATCTGAATCTGGGATTTGCCGGGTGTGCGTTGATGGAAGAGGAGATGGCGGAATATCTCATATCCCGTAAAGATTGGGATTTTGCTTCGGTGGAAATGGGAATCAATGCGGTAGGAGAGAAACGGAGACTGGAGCTTGCGGAATTCGAGCGGAGGATCGATCGGTTTACACAGATCCTGGCGGCGGATCCCCGACCGGTATTTGCCACATCGATCTTCGTATTCAATGGAGAGGATGCAGAGCAGGAACTGGCGGAGAAGATGCGCCGGATCGTGCGCAGATATGCGGCAGAACGTCTGATATTCACAGATGGTCTGCAACTGTTGGGAGATCCGACACTGATCTCCGCGGACTGCACACATCCCAGTGTCAGAGGCATTGAGCAGATCGCAGTCCGCTGGGGACATATCATGCAGGAGACCCTGCAGATGACAGACTTTTGAGTATATGGGGTTGGGAGAGCGTCAGATATTGTCGCTGTTCCAGCCCCAGTATTTTACGGTCTGGTACTTCACGTAGACGTGATCCGGCGCGATGCCCATGACTTCGTCGAAGATCTTGCAGATCTCTGCGGTCAGTGCGGAGAAGGCTGCGGCATCCTCGTCGCCGAAGACACTGACATCGACCATAGCCAGCGGCTCGCTGTTGTCACCGCGGAAGTAGAGGTTGTAGTTCGGCTCGAAGCCCAGCATAAGCCAGTTCTCGGATTTGCCGGGAACGATGGAGATTGCCTGTCCGAGGCGGGTTTTTAATGCCTGCTCCTGTTCTGCGGAGACAGACGTACTGATCTTGGAATTGATAAAAGGCATAATAGTTCCTCCTTGTATATTATATAGTCTTTCTTCCATAGTAAATCCGGAATGGGTCGGAAGCAAGGGTTTTGTAAAAGCTTTTTGTGAAAAAATATATACAATGTATACAAAGGAAGTCAATGGCAAACACTTTTTTCATGAGAAACCGGACAATCGTCAGGATCGGGATTTGTAGAGAAAAGAGGCTGCCATGCGGGATGATCTGGGGATAACGACGAGAATAGAGAACGGAAAAGCGTATCTGGAATTCACACTGCCGGAGAAGCTGCGGGAGGGAGACGCTTGTGGCGGGCGGCTCCGGATCGTGATCAGAGAAGCCGGAGACGGAAGGCAGATATTCTGCGGGGAGTATGATCCCGGGGAGCTGGAGCCGATGACGGCGCTGCTGTTGCGGCCGCATCTGTGGAATGGGATGCGGGATCCGTATTTATATGAGGTGAAAGCCTGCGGGAACTTCCGGGTGGATGACGCGCTGACACAGCTGTGGTGGCGGCAGAAGCTGGCGATTTATGACCTGCGTGTCATAGAGAAAAAGGGAATCTTTCTAAACGATGCAGAGCTGCCATTGCACGTCGTGGAATATCATCTGCCGTGGGAGAGCGGGAACGCGGATCAGAGAGAGGAGGATGGCGGCTGGGATCCGGAGATGGTTACACAGGATTTAGAGCTGCTTGCCTGCATGGGAGCCAATGCATTGCTGGTGCGAGAGGAGCCGGACTGCTCACAGATGCGCTTTTTCCACCAGATCTGTCTCGAACGTGGATTCCTCACGGGAAACCGGTGGATAACCGAGGAAAAGATTCCGGTGTATCGTGGATATCCGAGATCCTCAGGCTGCCCCGGCGAAACCGTGCGGGAAGAAACCGCGACCGCCCAGTCACCGGAGGAGCTGCTGGCTCCTGACGGCAGGACGCTGACAGAGAACTATTACCGCTATCAGGCAAAGTGGGGCACACAGCCCGTGCTCTGTCCGGCGCTCTCGACCCTGCATAGACAGCCGGACGGAATGCTCGCTCTGACGGTTTACAGCAATCAGAAAAAGGTAGCGCTCTACATCGAGGGAGTGCTCTTTTTATTCCAGTCCGGCGGACCGGAATATATCTTCGAGGATATCCCGGTGGCGAAGCTGCCCTTGCGGCTGGCTCTGGAAGCCGGGAATCTGAATACGGCGCTGACGATCAGCCGGATCCCTTCGGGTTCACACAATTTTCACAAAGAAATCACCTTTTCATGACATTTGCCTCATACAATAATATAGTCGAATTGCGGGAGCGGGTTACCGCGCAGCAATTCGGGATATCAACAGGTGGGGGAAAGAACACCATCTCAGGGAGGCAAATATGATAGAAGTAAGCAATCTTACAAAAAAATATGGTGACCATATTGCCGTAGATCATCTCTCTTTCCGTGTGGAAAAGGGACAGATTTACGGCTTTCTTGGTCCAAACGGAGCAGGTAAATCCACGACCATGAACATCATCACGGGTTACCTGGCAGCCACGGAGGGCACGGTGACCATTGACGGCAAGGATGTGCAGAAGGATCCGGAGGAGGCAAAGCGTGCCATCGGTTATCTGCCGGAGCTTCCGCCTCTGTATGTTGACATGACTGTGAGGGAGTATCTGGAATTCGTGGCAGAGCTGAAAAAAGTTCCGAAAAAGGAACGGGAACAGCAGATCAGTGAGGTTATGGAGATGACGCAGATCACGGATATGCAGCAGCGTCTGATCAAGAACCTGTCCAAAGGTTACAGGCAGAGAGTCGGACTGGCACAGGCAGTGCTTGGATTTCCGGAGATCATTATTCTTGATGAACCAAGTGTCGGACTTGATCCAAAACAGATCATAGAGATCCGTGACCTCATCAAAGAACTTGGCAAAAATCATACGGTTATTTTAAGTTCGCACATTTTGTCTGAAATATCTGCAGTGTGTGATCACATTTTCATTATTTCCAAAGGAAAATTAGTGGCAGGCGATTCCACGGAAAATCTGATGAAACAGATGTCCGGGGCGCAGGAGATTGAACTTCTGGTCAAAGGAGACAATGCGGCAGTGCAGGAGACATTTACCGGGATCGCAGAAGTTGAAAAATGCATTCCATTAGAGCAGAAGGACGAAGCGTGTGTACATCTGAATCTGATCGCAAAACCGGGAATGGATATCAGGGAACAGGTGTTTGCCTCCTGCGTCAACCATGGATTTGTCATTCTGCAGATGAATCCGGTTTCAAAATCTCTTGAGGATGTGTTCCTTGAACTCACGGAAAAAGAGGGGACACAGAAGGAAGTTCTGCCGGAGAAAAAACTCCATTTTGTAAAGCCTCATTTTGGAAAAGAAAGTAAGGAGGACGGGAAATAATGTTTGCAATATTAAAAAGAGAAGTAAAAGCTTACTTTCAGGCGGTGACAGGATGGTTGTTTATTGCAGCAGTTCTTGTACTCTATGGACTATATTTTTATGTTTACAATCTGCGCGCAGGCTATCCTTATATTTCTTACTCACTGTCGGCGATCGCATTTATCATGCTGACAAATGCGATACGGGAAGGAGCAAAGGAAACCTTTTCCTATTTTACAGAGCGTGGTGTGGAGATCAAGGTTATCTCCGGGGATAACCCTAAGACTGTTGCTGAAATTGCGGAAAAAGCGGGAATCTGTGGCGCAGATAACTATGTGGATGCATCCACGTTGACAACAGATGAGAGTATCGCACAGGCTGTAGCAAAATATCAGATTTTTGGCAGGGTGACACCTGATCAGAAGTTAAAGTTTGTGGAAGCGCTGAAAGCACAGGGAAGAACGGTTGCCATGACGGGTGACGGTGTCAATGATGTGCTGGCATTAAAAGATGCGGACTGCAGTATCGCAATGGCATCGGGAAGCGAGGCTGCATCGCAGGTGGCACAGCTTGTTCTTTTGGACAATGATTTTTCAAGGATGCCCTCTGTAGTGATGGAAGGGCGGAGAGTGGTAAATAATATCCAGCGCTCGGCAAGCTTATACCTGGTTAAAAATATTTTTTCCATGCTGCTTGCAGTATTTTCCATGATCTCTATGATCAATTATCCACTGGAACCGTCACAGATTTCGCTGATCAGTATGTTTACGATTGGAATTCCGTCTTTTGTGCTTGCATTAGAGCCAAACAAAGACCGTATACAGGGACATTTTATGACAAATGTATTGTTGAAGGCATTGCCTGCCGGACTTACCGATTTTTTTGCTGTCAGCAGTCTGGTATTGTTTTGTCAGGTATTTGGTGTGAACGAAGAGGACATTTCGACATCCTGTACGATACTTGTTGCTATTGTTGGATTTATGATCTTATATCAGATCGCAAAACCGATGACGGCCGGACACCGGGTACTGATGGTTGGAATGGTCGCCGGCTGGCTGTTCTGCATGATATTTGTCAGCCACTTATTTGCAATCAGGGATATCTCAGGGCAGTGTATGATGCTGACTGCGGTATTTACGGTTGCAGCGGAGTCCATTCTGCGGTATCTGTCGAAATTTGTGGAGTGGATGCGGGAAAGTCTTTTAGTGTTAAAAAAGAAAATACATCAGGCAACAGCATGAAAGAGGACAGGTATTCGGTAAGGATAAAAACCGGATAAAAAAACAGCCGCTCCGTTTTTAAAGCAGAGCGGCTGTTTAGCAATCAATTTTTGTGAAAATGAAATGTTGTAGTTATTCCAGATTAAGGTGTTTTTTGATGATAACCATGCACACGATATAGAAAACAACACATTCGATGATCGAAAAGAGCGATCCGGAAAACAGCATAGAGGAAACAGTTGTGCTGAATGTAACGTTTTCAGTGGCATTATAAGTTACAACATTGACGTTGTTCATGACACCAAAATATCCGGTAAGTACCAGGATGATCGAGGATACAATCTGACCTGACATGTAAAAGACGATTCCGGCACCGATGGAAGCTCCTACTTTATGTTTTGTAAAGAGCTGACCGATAGAACCGCTTGCAAATACCATCAAAAGGTACTGTAGGCAGGATAAGATCATGGCAAAAATCATATAAATGCTAAACGTATGGAGAGACATGCCAAACAGATTCTGGAAATCTACCATGAGCATATCAAAATCTGCATCAAAGGAAAATCCTCTGTTTGCCGCACAGCCCAGGGCGAAGATCGATACAAACATAATGATCAGGGAGAGCATCAGCCAGCATAGGGAAACGAGCAGTTTTACATTAAAAATTGACATCTGGCCAACCGGCAGTGTGTGTGTCAGGTATCCCTGATCAGAATACATTGTCTTATAAAAATGTACACACATATATACATAGCTTACCACGAAAAGTGCAAATACGCCGAGTACATAAAATACCATAGCTGCTGTAAAGAAGATCTCCTGTAACTGGTTTTCTGTGCCGGCAGGATCACTGTCACCGTACATGGCAATACAGCCAAGGATGGTAACAAACGCCATAACGCCATAGATGATGAACATTAACTTGTATGTGTTTTTAAATTCGTATTTAAATAATTTTCCTAACATCTGAATACCTCCCGGAACAGTGCATCGACGGATTTCCCCTCCTCGGCGCGGATATCGTCCACAGAGGATGAGAGACGGATCTGTCCGTTCTGAATAAAAATAACCTGGTCTAAAATGTTTTCGATATCTGCAATCAGGTGCGTTGAAATCAGGATGGAAGCGGACGGATCGTAATTGGTTAAGATCACGTCTAAAATGTAATCTCTCGCAGCGGGATCGACACCTGCGATCGGCTCATCTAAAATATATAATTCTGCTTTGCGGCTCATGACGAGGATAAGCTGCACTTTTTCTTTCGTTCCCTTTGACATGCTTTTTAGAGAATCATTTGGATTGATATTTAGTTTTTGCAGCATATCATAGGCGCGTTCGCTGTCGAAATCTTCATAAAAGTCCTGAAAGAAGGCGATGATCTCTTTCACACGCTGGTTCATATTCAGATAACTATGATCCGGCAGATAGGAAATGTGGCGTTTGCTCTCGACACCGATCGGATTTTCTTTGTAATAAAGGGTGCCGGAGGTCGGGGTTAAAAGTCCGTTGATCATTTTGATCAGTGTTGTCTTTCCGCTGCCGTTTGGACCGAGCAGACCAATGATATGTCCGCTCTCAATCGAAAGATCAATGTGGTCGATCGCTGTTTTTCCACTGAAACTTTTGGTGAGATCTTTGCATTCAAGTAATGTGCCCATCATTTTTCTCCTTTCATGGTCTGACCGATCATAGCCAGAATCTCATTTTCCTGAAAGCCGAGCTGCTGCATAAATGAGAGCAGTTCTGTAATTTTATCTTTTGCAAGTGTTGATTTTAATTCATCGATCATGGAAGTGTCCTCCGTAATAAATCGTCCGGTTGTCCGCTGTGAGAAAACAAGACCGGTTCGTTCAAGTTCTGTGAAAGCTTTCTGCATCGTGTTTGGATTTACCGCTGCCTCGGCGGCAAGGTCACGGACAGAAGGCAGTTTGTCTCCGGGTTTATATTTGCCCGAAATGATATCCATTTCGATCCGTTCGACGATCTGTATAAAAATAGGACGGTCGGAATTAAGGTTCCATGCCATTGTATCACCTCGTTTCTTTGTACTAGTGAAATAATACAATGATACAAGAAAAGTGTCAAGAGATTTTTTTGTAAAGTATTCTGATTTTATGACGATATAAATTACATAACAGGAGAAAGCTAAGGATGGCGTCTGATTTTCAAGGAATGAAATACCCGGAAAAACAGGCGCCATTTTGTTATATGGATGAAAAATCAGCTGTATAACGGGAAGAACTTAACTGTTGTCATAAAATGAGTTGTGAAATGGGGAAAATGAGTATGAGAGTTGGGAACAGACTAAACAGCACCATTGTGCGTGCGCGGATGAAACGTATTGCAAAGACGAAGACATTTACGACAAAACAGCAGAGAACACAAAAGAGCACTTCCGGGAGTTCCGGACAGTCGATCAGTCAGCTTCTTTCAAAATTAAATGCAAACAGTGGAAAGACGTCATCTGCGGAGCAGTTACTTGCAAACCGGACGCAGACGCTTTTGTACAGTGGTATGGAGACGGCTGCGGAACGTGTGGAAAAACGGTTGGGAAAGTTTTTAAAAACGGATGGTACTTCCGTATTTGACGAGGAAGATGAGACAAAGCTGAAGGAAAATGTGGCGGATAATATAGAGTCGTTTGTGAATGACTATAATTATCTGATGAAGCGTCTCGCACAGTCCGGCGATATTGTTGATTCAAATTATGCCAAAAAACTGAAAAATTATGCAAATGCGGAAAACAAGGAACTCCGTGAGATCGGAATTAAGATAAAAGGTGACGGGACATTAGAACTGGACGAAAACAAATTAAAGGCAGCCGATATCAGCCAGGTAAAGAAACTGTTTACCGGTGAAGATGGATTTGCCAAAAAGGTGTCGAATCTGTCAGGCCAGATCGGCAAATATGCAAAAGAAAAGGTGACGGAACTCGAGAAATCAAGTGCGCAGGCGAGCAGTAATTATAACCGTTATGCACGCTACGCGAATAATTCACAGAGTTATAACAGCAGTTATTATAACAATAGCTATTATAACAGTAAGGCATAATGACAGATCAGTTTTACGGTGAAGAATCGATCAAAATAAAGCAGACGGCAAAGACAGGCTGGGTACAGTCCGAATTCAGGAAACAGGAAAAATACCGTAGAAATTATTATGGTACAATTTTTCTTGAAATCCTGTTAGAAAAAATGCAGCGGAAAGAGGATGTCCTCTACATTGAGTCAGTCAGGGCACCGCGGGTTGTGCGGGTGAAGCGGAGAAAAAAAGAGCTGAATCCCCAAAATCGCAACGTGGTGGAAAAGCAAAATGAGCCTGTCGCAAAAGCCTGTGATGAGCACAGGCCAAAAGAACCGGCTGCATCCGGGGGGCGGTCTGTGCAGTCCGTACAGAATGTGCAGGATATGCCGGTCATGCCGGAAATAAGACTGTCCAATGAACCGGCGGAGCGGCTACAGAAGGGGCGTTCGGGACTTGGGATAAATGTTGAAATGCCGCCTGAAAGTCGGAACGTGGGCAATAGTCAGGGTGGAAACCAATATTCTATGGAGCATTCTATGAGATCTTCCATGGAAGTCTTCAAAGAATATTCCATGAATGTTTCAAAAACCGGGATGGCTTCGATTTCTGGAGAAACGATCCTTGTGTGGGCGTCGGGAGATATTTTAGAACTGTCTGTGATGTCGGAGCTGCCGGAAATATCGGGAAATTATAATGCACGGGCGTGCATGGTGTAATGTTGCCGGTCACACAACAGGTGTGTACAGCAGTGTAAAAAAGAGGCGGTGTTCAAGTCGGACACTGTCTTTCTTTAAAAATCGGACTTCTTTTTTGTGCAGACTGCACAAGAAATTTCAAATCAGTTGCATACGAAGAATGACGTGTGCTAAGATAAATCAAAGCATATTTCTACCATGTGAACAGCGTTATTCAGACAGTTGCATTTGCTTTACATGACCATAAGGATGACACATCCGTCTACATTTCAAAAAACATTTCAGAAATCTATGCTTTTTATTCACAAAAATGAAAAGCAGGAGATCTGGATGAGCCTCCTGCACATAGGAGGAACTGAATATGAAGAAGGGTACACAGGTATCAGAAAAGATACCAGCAGCCAACCGTCAGTACAAAGACACCGTATTCCGCATGTTGTTTTCAGAGAAAGAGAACCTTTTATCTTTGTACAATGCAGTAACCGGGAAAGCTTATCAGAACGCAGATGATCTGAAAATCGTCACGCTGGAAAATGCAATCTACATGGGGATGAAAAACGACCTGGCGTTTATGTTAGAGACGAATATTTATCTCTACGAGCACCAGTCCACGTTAAATCCCAACATACCGCTGCGGGATCTGATTTACATAGGAATCGAATATCAGCAGTATGTTGATGATAAGTCCTTGTATTCGTCCCGCCTGCAGAAGATACCGGCACCGAAATTTATGGTATTTTATAATGGAACGGATGCAGTGGATGACCGGGTGGAACTTCGACTGTCAAAGGCTTATGAGCATCTGGCTGGCGAGCCGGACCTGGAGTTAAAAGTCCTGATGTTAAACGTCAATGAAGGACATAACAAAGAGCTGATGGAGCAGTGTCAGACATTGAAGGAATATGCCATTTATGTAGCGAGAGTCCGCAAATATACATCAGAAATGAACTTAAACGATGCAGTTGCACGGGCAATCGATGAATGTATCAAAGAAGGAATTTTGGTGGAATTTCTTCGGAAGAATCGTTCGGAGGTAAAGATGGTGAGTATTTTGGAATATGATAAAGAGTGGGAAGAGAAGAAACTCCGAAAGGCAGAGTATGAGGCTGGCAAAAGTGACGGAATCGAGATCGCAGAAGAGAGAATGATCCATAATATGATTAAGCTGGATTTCCCAATAGAAAAAATTGCAGAAGTAACTGGAAAAAATGCAGAGCAGATCCAGACTATATTAAATCAACAAGCACCGTAATCGTGAAACAGGAGAAAATCTTTTGGGTGAAGATTTTCTCCTGTTTCAGTCTAGGCACTGTCTTTCTTTAAAAATCGGACTTCTTTTTTGTGCAGACTGCACAAGAAATT
>OHDA01001269.1_pt1 | contig 9946 bp, 10 predicted proteins | sample 1566881 | NCBI WGS metagenome assembly OHDA01 (sample SAMEA3879585, study PRJEB24766) | human gut metagenome | biome: human-associated habitat; feature: feces | place: USA | collected 1985/1987
AGGAATACATCGCCGCGTTTCGCCGGAGCCTGACGGGCCAGCTTGACAATACCTGGATTGTGGATGAAAAGGGGAACAAAAGAAAATTGGAACGCCGCCCGGGCGTGGCAAAAAAGAAAACGGCCGCGGTAGAGCCGATGCCGTTGAAAGTGAATATGGAAAATAATAGAAAAAAGACTGCCGATGAATAGCTTGACGAGAGGAGGCAGGAATATGCTTGTAAAGAAACAATATGTAACGGCCGCTTTGATCCTGGCGTTGCTTTGCGCGTTCGCATCAGTTCTCTCCGGCTGCGGCCATTTGACGGAGCTGGATAGCCAAACGACCGGCCTTGTTTCAGAAGAAACGACTGTGGAAGGTTACCACCGGATCACCGCGCAGAAGGCCAAGGAGATCATGGAGAGTGGAAAGCCCTATGTTCTTCTGGATGTGCGCAGCCAGGTTGAGCACAATTTGAAATATATTGAGGGAGATATTTTAATCCCTCACCGGGAGATTGCAGAGAAGGCGCCCGAGCTGCTACCGGATAAAAACAAGACGGTCCTGGTTTATTGCGCCAGCGGCGTGCGTAGCAAGGCGGCGGCAGAAACATTAATCCAGATGGGGTATACGGATGTTTATGATTTCGGCGCGATTACGGATTGGCCCTATGGCGTAATAGAAGAAAAATAGGCGCAATCCGCTTATCGGCTGTCATCTGCTTTACCTGCGCGCAGGATGATTTCAATCAGCAACGCCGGCACGATAGCGGCGGCAAGCGTATCCTTCCCGCAAACAAAAAGATCGCCGCTCAAAATCATCAGGGCGTGATAATCGCTCAACCGTCCAGCGCAAAGGTATGCGGCGGCCGATGCGGTAAAAAGAAAGATCACTAGCATACCGCCATATTTCAGCAGCAGCTTTGGCAGGCGGTGCATGGTATGTACGGTATCGTGGAGCTCTGTTAATAGTTTCTGCATTGGATGCATGGCCATCCCTTCTATAAACGACTCGTTTTTAAAATAATATTGCGTTGCGATTTTAATCCATTATAGCGGTCTGCGGCGCTGTTTCGCAATGTATAAATGTTGGAATGCTGATACAACCCAGGCCTAACACGCAGTTTGAAAGATAAATCTGCAAACTTTTAGGAGGATGGTATTCTTGATCCAAATTGGAGCATCTACCGCCTGCTTTTATCCGCTTGAAACTGAGCGAGCGCTCAAGCGGGTAGGGGAATTGGGCTTTTCCACAGCGGAGGTATTTTTCAACTCTTTTTCCGAGCTGCGCGGCCCGCTCTTGAAGGCGATTTGCCGGGAACAGGAGGCTTGTAAGATTCAGGTGGTGTCAGTGCACCCCTTCAGCTCTGGGACTGAGCCTTTTTTTCTTTTCAGCGCATATGAACGGCGATTTCATGACACGTTGGAATATTATAAGCGGTATTTTGACGCGGCAAATGCGCTTGGGGCGCATCTGCTGGTGATGCATGGGCTGAAGCCGGGGGCCTCGATTGAAGAGCCGGAATATTTTGAGCGCTTCGGAGCGCTTGTTCAACTGGGCCGGGCACAGGGGATTATGGTTGCGCAGGAGAATGTGGTACAGTTTTCCTCACAATCCCCCGTTTTTCTTGCCCGGATGCGAAAGGCACTGGGGAATGATTTTCATATGGTGCTGGATCTCAAGCAAGCGGTGCGTTCCGGCCTTGACCCGCTCGAGCTTGCGCGGCAATTTGCCGGCGAAATCGTCCATGTCCATGTCAGCGATCACCTGCCCGGCAGGGATTGCCTGCCGCCTGGGGAAGGCGCGTTTCGTTTTAACGCGCTTGCCGCACTGTTGGAGGATGCGGGATACCAGGGAAGCTTTATGATTGAACTATATGCGGGGAATTTTACGGATGACAAGCAGTTGATGCGTGCTAAGGCCTATTTAGAGAAGCAACAAGGCTGAGAGATTGGGGCTTGCGGATATTCGGATGGGTATGGTATAATAGCTTCAAAGCGGATAGCTTTGAAGCATTGGAAAAATGGTTGTCGGCGTGAAACGCCTCCTGCCGCGATGCGGCAACGTCATTTTTCGTAGATGGTTTTTGCAATGGTATAATAGCTTCAAAGCGGATAGCTTTGAAGCATTGGAAAAATGGTTGTCGGCGCGAAACGCCTCCTGCCGCAAGGCGGTAATTCCTATGATTAAAAGCGCTGGAAGTGATGAGTGTGAGATGTCCATTCTGTGGCTATGAGGAAAGCAAAGTGATTGATTCCCGCCCGACGGATGAGGGCGAGCGCATCCGCCGCCGCCGGGAATGTATGCGTTGTGCAAAGCGCTTCACCACCTATGAGGTGATCGAAAGCGTTCCGGTGGTCGTTGTAAAAAAAGATAAGTCGCGCGAGGTTTTCGACCGTGATAAGCTTTATAACGGCATGCTGCGTGCTTGTGAGAAACGCCCTGTCAGTGCGGCGGCGTTGACGGCCGCTGTGGATGATATTGAGACGTCTCTACAGAATTCGTTGGATAGAGAGGTGACCTCTGAGCACATCGGTGAGCTTGCGATGGAAAAGCTCAAAGAGATCGATGAGGTGGCATATGTCCGTTTTGCTTCCGTATACCGCCAGTTTAAGGATATTGAAACATTCCGAGAAGAGTTGATGAAGCTGAAAAGGGAAAAGTCGGAATAGAACGGGGCAAAAGCTTTTTTGAAACGTTTTGAATCGAATAGGGTGGAATCTGATTTCAGAGGGATTGCTGCAAGAAGCTTTGCAGCAATCCCTTTCTTATTCCCATCGTGCGGAGTTTCAGCACAGGGTTATTTGCCTCGTGCGGGAAAAGCGGAGGTTTTATCACAGGCAAAGTGCCGGCTATCGGTTGTAAGCGGTGGATTTATCGATTGCCGCTGCTTTCCTCCCGCACCGCGCTGAGCATCCGCGCCGCGCCACCGGGATTGGTCGTTGTGCCGTATAGCTTTAGCCGGGTATAGGTGAGCCTGCTGAGTTCCCGCAGGCCGGACGCTTCATATAGCGCGCCCGCAAACTGATCTGGATTGATCCCATCCGGGATCAGGCGGAAGTAAGGCTCTGGCAGGTTGATCCCTTCGGCAGTGATGCAGAGATACCCGCCGCTGCTTTCCTGATTGGTGAAAACAGCGCATTTCCGTTCTGGAAAGAAGCTCTCTTTCAGGCCGCCCGGCGCGATGACAACGGTGCTGTCCCGCGCACCGGCGAAGGTATCCTGAATCAAAAGCGCCGCCCCATAATCCTCCATAACCTGCTCAGCAGTTTGCTCATATATGGCGGCATGATCTGTGACAACCCGTACCAGGGAGGCGAAGGCCAGCAGGCGGCCTTCCTTTTGGGTCAAGCAGTGTGATGCATTCTTCGCCAGGTGGCTGCCGTCTGCGCGAGAGGACGTCGCAGGCCGTATTAAATAGAATCAATGGGGCAAGCGCATCTGGCAAAAACGCTTTGACCGAGCCACCGTCTGGAGGAATGATTCCGTCCGGCAACAGCATTCTCCCAGCGCAGCGCCCGGCACAGAAAGCGATCTCTTCCCAGGGGAGCTCTCCTTTCCGGCGGGATGCCTCCACACAGAGAAAAGGCGTGCCGCCCTTCACTGCAACCTGAATTGCCTGCGGCCTTGCCGGATGCATGCGTTCTTTGATCTTTTGCAGGAAACCGTTTTCCTGCGGCCTGATCTGTAGCACGGCAAACATTGATGCGGCCATCTCCCTTCCCTGATCGTTTCCATACCAGTTTCGTACCGTATCTATATGCTGTGCCGTTGCGGAATATCCGCTTTGTTTGCCCTGGAAAACAAGATAGTCTTTTGCCGCAGCGTGCCTCATAGAATATAAAGCGGCTTTCTGTTACCGAAATGCCGCGAGAGGTTCGCAAAGGAGCGTCATCCATGGATAATCGGAAAAAACGGCTTTTGGGAATGGGCTTTGTTGTGGCGGTGCTGTTCGCCGCCAGTATGCTTGCCTTTCAGATGCAGAAAGCGGCCCCGGCGGCGGCCCCGGCACAACCGGCGGGGCAAAAGCTGCCAATCATTATGTATCATAACATTTCGCCGAATGCGGGCAGGCAGGGGAAATACACGGTTTCTGTCAAGGAGTTTGAAGGCGATTTAAAATATATCAAGGAGCGCGGCTTTACTCCCATCCTGACTCAACAGCTGATCGATTATGCCAAACAGGGCAAGTCCCTGCCGAAAAAGCCGCTGATGATTACATTCGATGATGGCTTCGAGAGCTTTTACGCCTACGCCTTTCCGCTCCTGCAAAAATATGATATGTGCGCTGTGATGGCGGTGGTCGGGCAATATGCGGATACGTTTACCAAAAAAGAGGATCATCACCTCAACTACTCCTACCTAACTTGGCCAATGATTGGAGAGCTGAGTAAAAGCGGTCTGGTGGAAATCCAGAGCCATACCAATAATATGCATACGATCACTTCAAAGCGGCGCGGTTGCACCATCAACAAAGGAGAGAATAAGGAAAGCTACAAAGCCCTCCTGCGAAAGGATCTGGAGCTTAATCAGAAAAAAATCCAGGAAACGACGGGAAAGGCTCCTACCGCGCTTGCCTATCCCTATGGTTCGCATTGTAAATCCTCCAAAGAAGTGCTCAAGGAGATGGGGTTTCAAGCGGCGTTTACCTGTGCGGAGAAGGTAAACGTCCTCCCGAACAAGGGCGGCGATTTAGATTGGCTTTATACATTGGGGCGCTACAACCGTGCGCATGGCGCTTCCTCACAGGCTTTTCTCAAGCCGATTCTCGATCAGGCGGAGCCCACATGAGCTGGAGCAGAGGGCCTCATTTGATGCTTTTTTCAATGGGCGCGTTGCAAAACGCTCATTGCGGATACTCGTCATAAGAAAAACCATGGTTTCGGGCGCGCAAAGCCCAAAATTTGCCTGCGTGAGGTGAAAACGGTTTTTAAAAAGGGGCTGTTGCAAACTGTAAGGCATTTTGCAGCAGCCCCCTATTTTATCTTGTATTGTGCTTTCGATTCAGGTAAAATGCTTTTGGATTCTTTTGACGGGGAGGCGCAATATGAGGCATTTTGATGTGGATTTTCGGGATAAAAACGGGGAGCGCTATCAGCTCTCCAAGCGGATTGCAGAGCTGACAGAGGCGCTGATGGCAAATTATTTCGTTTACGATACGGAGGTCCTGGAAGGCGTATGGTTTCGGGATGGAAAATTTACCTATGAGCAGCGGGAGGAGGGAACGTGGCTTCCGTTCGACACAGAGCATGATACCTGGGGCTATGCGGATTGCTATGCGTGGATGAAACATTCCTTTACGGTTCCCACCCGGTTTGCAGGGCGGCCCGTCTATTACCAAATTCTTCCCCAGGAGGGGAAGAAGTGGGCCTGGGGATCTCCACAAGCGTTGCTCTATGCCAATGGGGAGGCGCTTCAGGGCTTTGACAGCAACCACACCCGCACCCGGCTGCTCGACTGTGCGCAGGGCGGGGAGCATTATGAAATGCTGCTCAATCTGTATGCGGGGGGCCGAGATTATGAGGGCAAGATCGGCACGCGCTTGCGGCTTTTGAGCGTGGATGATGAGGTGGAAAAGCTTTATTGGCACCTGCGCACCCCGCTCGAGGTGGCAAACCTGAAAGAACCGGACGAGCTTGCCCGGATTCACCTTCTTCAAACGCTCAATGAGGCGGTGAGCCTGGTATCGTTTCATCTCCCCTATGGCGAGGATTTTTTAGAGAGCGTGCGTGAAGCGACCGCCTACCTGGAAAAAAAGCTCTATGGAAAGCGTGAGATGGAGGCCACTGTTTCCGCTGTGGGGCATACGCATATTGATGTGGCATGGCTGTGGCGGCTGCGGCAGACGCGCGATAAAACGAGCCGTTCCTTTGCCACAGTGCTCAAGCTGATGGAAGAATATCCCGACTATCGCTTTATGTCCTCCCAGGCGCAGCTTTATGAGTTTATCCGGCAGGAGCACCCGGCGATCTTTGCACGCATTCGGGAGAGCGTGCGCCAGGGGCGCTGGGAGCCGGAGGGCGGCATGTGGGTGGAAGCGGATACCAACCTTTCCTCCGGGGAATCGCTGGTGCGTCAATTTCTGGTGGGGAAGCGTTTTTTCCGCAATGCGTTCGGCGCGGACTGCAAAATCCTCTGGCTACCGGATGTGTTCGGCTACAGCGCCGCCCTGCCGCAGATTATGAAGCAATGCGGGATCAATTATTTTATGACCACCAAGATTTCCTGGAATGAGTATGATAAGCTGCCTTACGACACCTTCCTTTGGCGCGGCATCGACGGCAGCGAGGTGCTCACGCATTTTATTTCCACCATGGATACGGTCAAGGAGGAGAAGGATTGGATCACCACCTATAATGGGGATCTGAATCCATCTCAGGTGATCGGCTGCTGGCAGCGCTATCAGCAGAAGGATCTCAACCGCGATGTGCTTTTTGCCTTTGGCCACGGAGATGGCGGCGGAGGCCCGACGCATGGCATGCTAGAGCGAGGCAGGCGGATGCATATGGGCATTGAAGGCTGCCCAAAGGTGGAGTTCCAATTCGCCCGCGATTATTTTGACCGGCTTCAAAAGGACATAGCGGGGAGGAAACGGCTGCCTCGATGGGTGGGGGAGCTCTATTTTGAACATCACCGCGGCACGTTGACCGCACAGGCCTCTGCCAAGCGGTGGAACCGAAGAAGCGAATTCCTCTATCACGATCTGGAAACGCTCGAAAGCCTTGTGAACCTCGACCATCTTTCCAGCTACCCATCTGCTGCATTGTTAGAGGGCTGGAAGGTGATTTTGCTCAACCAGTTTCACGATATCCTGCCTGGCTCATCGATCCGGGAGGTATATGAGGATTCCCAAAAGCAGTATGAGGACCTGCACCGCACAGGCGGACGGATGCTGGAAAAGGCATTGCAGCAGGCTTCGCGCCGAGTGGGCCTTGCGCGGGATTCACTGCTTCTTTTTAATACGCTCGGCTTTTCACGCAGGGAAGTGGCTGAGATGCAGCGCCCGCAGCACACGGGCTTCCTCCTGCGGGATCCTCAAAGTGGCGCGGTGCTCCCCTGGCAGAAAACTTTTGACGGAAAGATCATTTTTACCTCGCCGGAGGTGCCGGCAAAAGGGTATTGCGCCATATCGGTTGAGGCGGGCGAACAGCGGCAGACAACGCCTTTGACTGCTACGCTTCGGGAGATGCATACGCCGTTTTTTGATCTCACCTTTGATGAAGCAATGCAGATTGCCTCTTTGATTGACCGGCGCACCGGGCGCAGCGTAGCGCCGCAGGGCGAGCCGCTCAATCGGCTGATCGTTTATGAAGACCGTCCCTTTGAGCACAGGGCTTGGAATGTGCAGGCCTATTATACGGAAAAATCCTGGGTTTTGAGCGATGTATCCCATGCAGAAGTGCTTGAGTGTGGGCCGGTACGGGCCGTGGTGCTCGTAGAGCGAAAGTTCCTGCATTCTGTGATCCGCCAGTATATTACGGCTTACGCAGAGCTGGATCGGATCGATATCCGCAATGAAATCGACTGGGACGACAGCTATCTGCTGCTCAAAGCGGATTTCCCGGTGGATGTCAATGCCGTGAAGGCGACGTTTGATATCCAGTTCGGCAATATTGAGCGAGTAACACATGAAAATACGCTTTGGGATTTTGCACAGTTTGAATCCTGCGCGCATAAATGGGCGGATTTAAGCGATAACAGCTTTGGCCTTGCTGTGCTCAATGATTGCAAATATGGCTATTCGGCAAAGGATGGGCATATTGCCCTCACCTTGCTGCGTAGCGCAAACGATCCGCAGCCGAAACAGGATTGCACCCATCACACCTTTACCTACTCGCTTTATCCGCACGCAGGCCCGGCTGCCATTTCCCGTGTGGTGCAAGAGGGCTATTCGCTCAACTGCCCACTCTACACAATGTTTAGCAATGCTCAAAAGGGTGCATGGCCGGAGCGCTTTTCTCTCGCCTGCGTGGATGCGGATAACATTATCCTGGAAACGGTGAAGCGCGCGGAGGATAGCGATGCGCTGATTCTGCGGCTTTATGAAACGTGGAACCGTGCGACAGATTGCAGCATTCGTTTCGGGCGTTTAATGGAAATGGCGGCGCAGTGCGATATGATGGAGGAAAATGAGGCCTTGCTCCAAGTGGAAGGCAACCGGCTCCGGCTGCATTTCAGGCCGTTTGAAATTAAAACCTTAAAGGTGCGGCTGGAGCAGGCGTAAGGCGCCCCGCGCGGTCAGAAAATAAAGTGAAGATCCGCGGGCTGTCACAGGATGGCCCGCGGATTTTTTGCCAAATAGGTTTGAACCATGTTTAAAGCATTGAAAAATCATCTTTCGTGTTTTGTGTATCACAAAAATTTTCATTTTTTTACAATGGTTACTTATTTTTATCAATTTGGTTAAAATGCTTGTAATTTATTCTATTGGAAGCAAGATCATCTTCTTCTATGCCATAATCATAGCGATTACAACAGGCTTCTTTTCGCCAATTTTTACACTGTATAGCGCATGCCTTTTCACACAAGCTGAAGGTGAGGAAAATTTCGCAGAAAAATGGCAGAGAGCAGATGAAATGCAATGAAGTGGAAAACGTTTTTAAGGCGGATGCATGCGTCGAGCTTGAAGCGGATGTTCCGGCTGATCCGTGCGATCAGCCGGGAATCGCACAGGCCTCGCTTGTTGATTTTGATCGACATGCTTTGGTGTGTGGTGCGCTATGGGATTGGATATCTGGATTATAAGGTGTTTGGCTTCGCGTTTATCCATGGGGAAGCGCGTAAAACATTCATGACGATGGATGATAACCTGGCGCTCGTGCGTGCGGTAAACGACAAAGCGTATACGTATCTTTTTGACCAAAAATGCGCCTTTAATGAGCGGTTCCATCGCTTCCTCGGGCGGGAATGGCTCGATCTGCGCACGGCGGATGTGGCGGCTTTTGCCGACTTTATAAAGGATCGGGAGGATTTTTTTGCCAAAGAGGTAGATAGCTTTGGCGGTCAGGGCGTTAGCCGCGTTTTTGTGGAAGAGTATCCGGATGCAAGTGCGCTATATCACCAGCTGCGCGGGCGCGGGCAATATCTCGTGGAGGAGACAATCCGGCAGCACCCGGAGATGGAGCGGCTGCATCCGGGCTCGATCAATACGCTGCGGGTTGTTACCTTGCTGACAAATGGGGAACCCTATGTGATGTATGCACTCATCCGCGTGGGTGGGAAAGGGCAGTGCATTGACAATATTTGCAGCGGCGGGATGTATGCGCCGGTGGATGAAAACGGTATGGTGTTTCATGACGCTTTTTGCGAGCTGGAAGAGCGCTTTTATGCTTGCCATGCGGAATCGGGCGTTCCGTTTGTGGGGTTTCAGGTGCCGTGCTTCCATGAGGCGGTAATGTTAGTAAAAAGGGCGGCTTTGGTTGTGCCGCAGGTCGGATATATTGGTTGGGATGTGGCAATTGGGGTGGATGGGCCTTTGCTCATAGAAGGCAATGTGATACCGGGCTATGATATGTGCCAAAATTATTGCCATTTAAAGAAAAGGGGAGAAGGGATTTTGCCCCGGTTTGAAAAAGTGATGGGAATGGCTTTTTTTCATCATTGAATCAAGAATAGCCGGTAACCGTTTCTGATCCATAAGCTGAATGCTTCTCTTTGCTCTGTAAGCTTGCGGCAGGCTGCATCACAAACGGGCTTGCAGTTGATATGAGAGCCATCGTCGTTTTTATTGATTCCGCGGCCTGCGGGCAAACATCGTTCGCCTGCCTGCATAAACAGCGCGAAGCTCTTTTGCCGTGTATCCATGGCGGATTTTGTGCGACTACTTATCTCTTTCATCATCGAAAAAACCGGCCCTGCGATATGATTTGAAGTGAACCCAAAAAGTTAGACAAAAAAATTAATTAAGCAGCAGAAAGGGCTTGTAGTCTGTGAATAGCAGGCGGCAAGCCCTTTAGCTTTGCCATAG
>OHDA01001273.1_pt1 | contig 9922 bp, 5 predicted proteins | sample 1566881 | NCBI WGS metagenome assembly OHDA01 (sample SAMEA3879585, study PRJEB24766) | human gut metagenome | biome: human-associated habitat; feature: feces | place: USA | collected 1985/1987
GGCGGAACGCAGGCGGTTTTTGGATATGGAGCTGAGCCAGATCAGCAATGTGTATTTTTATGACCTTCAGCAGTATTATCGCGTGCTGAAACAGCGGAACAATCTGCTGAAAGAAATCAAGGTGAAGCCTGCTTTGGCAGATACCCTTTTCGTCTGGGATGAACAGCTCATTGAGCGAGGCGAGCGAATCATGGCTGTGAGAGCCAAATTTTTAGCCCGTCTGGACGAAATAGCTGCTCAGAGGCATGAAATATTGACGGGAGGCAAAGACTGCCTTAAAACGGAATATAAGCCAAATTGCGAGGGGGGCAGTCTCCGGGAAAAGCTGGAGCGTAGTTTGGATCGGGATATTTACACCGGCTCCACCAACGCAGGCCCCCACAAAGACGACATCCTTTTTCTGGTCAACGGCAAGGATGTGAAGCAGTTCGGCTCTCAGGGACAGCAGCGGACAACGGCTCTTTCCGCAAGATTGGCGGAAATCGAGCTGATTCGGGAGGAAACGGGAGAAAGCCCCGTACTGTTGTTGGATGACGTCCTGTCGGAACTGGACGGCAAGCGGCAGAAATACCTCATGGAAAGCATTGAAGGTTTGCAGGCATTCCTTACCTGCACCGGCATCGAGGACGCTGTCCGCAGTTATTTGAGCAGGGAAAACCTGTTTTATGTGAAAAACGGAAAAATCGGCAAGAAATAATCTCTCTGTCTGGTGACAGGGAGATTTTTTTAATGTTTCGATTCGTGATAAAACATTTGGGAAAATTTTCCGCAAATCTTCTTTTACTGTGGATGGCAGTTTGTCCACGGCAGAAAGAATTTTTGTCTTTCTTACCCAAAATCTATAATTAAGGTTAGAAGCCATTGGAAATAATACATAAAAATGCCTGTTTTCCTTGAAAAATCAATGTTTTTATGATATAATACCACTATGATTTACCGGATGCAGGAACATCCGATTTTTTTGGGGCAATTTTTCCTGAAAATCTGGGAAATTGCTAAGATTATGTGAGGAGAGGAAAATATGTCAGCAGAATATAATGAAAGCCAAATCCAGGTCTTGGAAGGTCTGGAAGCGGTGCGCAAACGCCCGGGCATGTATATCGGCTCCACCAGTGAAAAGGGGCTCCACCATCTGGTATACGAAATCGTGGATAATGCCGTGGACGAAGCCCTGGCAGGCTTCTGTACGGAGATCACCGTTACCATCCACCCCGACAACTCCATTTCCGTATTGGATAACGGTCGTGGGATCCCTGTGGGTATCCACCATCAGAAAGGCATTTCCGCTTTGGAGGTTGTATTCACCATACTGCATGCAGGTGGTAAATTCGGCGGCGGCGGATATAAAGTATCCGGCGGTCTGCACGGTGTAGGTGCGTCCGTTGTAAACGCCCTGTCCACATGGCTCTATGTCAACGTCTATTCCGACGGCAAAATCTATGAACAGCGCTACGAAAGAGGCAATGTCCTTTGCCCTGTCCATGAAATCGGCACCACAGACAAACACGGTACCTTCGTTCATTTCCTGCCTGATCCGGAAATTTTTGAAGAAACGGTGTTTACCTATGATGTTCTGAAACAGCGTCTCAGAGAAACAGCTTTCCTGACAAAAGGCCTGAAAATCAACCTCATCGACCTGAGAGAAGGCAAGGAACAGGAACGTTCCTTCCACTACGAAGGCGGCATCAAGGAATTTGTTGCTTATATCAACAAAAACCGTCAGCCTCTTTATGACAATATTTTCTACGCCACCGGCGAAAAGGACGGCGTGCTGGTGGAAGTGGCTTTCCAGCATAACGACGGCTACACAGAAAATATCTTTACGTTCGTAAATAACATCAATACCCCCGATGGCGGTACCCATCTGGTGGGCTTTAAATCCGGTCTGACAAAGACCATCAACGACTACGGCAAAAAAATCGGCATCATCAAGGATTCCGACAAGAAACTTTCCGGCGATGACGTGCGGGAAGGCATGACAGCCGTTGTCAGCATCAAAGTGGGCGACCCTCAGTTTGAAGGCCAGACAAAGGCAAAACTGGGCACCAGTGAGGCAAAAGGCGCCGTAGAAGCCGTTTTAAGCGAATATTTGACCTATTTCCTGGAAGAAAACCCGGCAGTAGGTAAAATCATCATTGAAAAAGGTCTCATGGCTTCCAGAGCCCGTGACGCGGCTAGAAAGGCAAGAGAACTTGTCCGCCGCAAAACAGGTCTGGAAAATACCCGTATGCCCGGCAAGCTCACAGACTGCACCAGCCGCAACCCTTACGAATGCGAAATCTATATCGTCGAAGGGGATTCCGCTGGCGGTTCCGCTATCAAAGCCCGTGACCCTAAAACACAGGCCATCCTGCCTTTGCGAGGTAAAATTTTGAACGTGGAAAAAGCAAGACTGGATAGAATCCTCAACAGTGAGGAAATCCGCAATATGATTACCGCATTCGGCACAGGTATTTCCGATGATTTTGACATGGAAAAACTCCGTTATCATAAAATCGTTATCATGACCGATGCGGACGTGGACGGCGCCCATATCCGTACACTGCTTTTGACATTCTTCTATCGCTATATGCCCCAGCTCATCGAGGGCGGGAAGGTGTATATCGCCCAGCCCCCTCTGTATCGGGTAGAGAAGAACAAAAAGCATTATTACGTTTATGACGACATCCAGCTGGAAGCTCTGTATAAAGAAATCGGCAGAGATAACATCAAAGACGTACAGCGGTACAAAGGTCTGGGTGAAATGGACTATGACCAGCTCCGTGACACCACCATGGCCGTGGAACACCGTATTTTGAAAAAAGTTGACATCAGAGACGCCCTTTTGGCAGATGAAATCTTCAGCATGCTCATGGGGGACAGTGTAGAACCCAGACGGGAATTTATCGAGGAAAACGCGCAGTATGCGGAAATGGACTTCTGATGAAAGGGATTGAGGTGAAACCATGAGTGAAGTAAACAACGAGATGGATAAGATTGTTTCCGTGGACATCAACGAGGAAATGAAGCAGTGCTATATCGACTACGCCATGAGCGTTATCGTCAGCCGCGCGCTGCCAGAGATCGACGGCTTCAAACCGGCGCACCGCAAGCTGCTGTACACCATGTACGAGATGGGTCTGCTCAAGGGCGCACGCACCAAGTCTGCCAACATCGTGGGCAGCACCATGCACCTGAACCCCCACGGCGATGCCGCTATCTACGATACCATGGTGCGCATGGGCCGCGGCAACGAGAGCCTGCTGGTGCCCTTTGTGGACAGCAAGGGCAACTTTGGCAAGGCGTACAGCCGCGATATGTCCTGCGCTGCTGCCCGTTACACCGAAGCAAAGCTGGAAGGCGTGTGCGAGGAGCTGTTCCGGGATATCGACAAAGAAACCGTGGACTTTGTGCCCAACTACGACAGCACCACCACCGAGCCCACCCTGCTGCCGGTCACTTTCCCCACCATTCTGGCAAACAATACGCTGGGCATTGCGGTGGGCATGGCCTGCAACATCTGCTCCTTCAATCTGGCAGAGCTGTGCGCCACCACCGTGGCGCTGATGAAGGACGAGCACCACGATATCGGCACCACCATGCCCGCCCCGGACTTTGTGGGCGGCGGTCAGATTCTGTATGATGAAGCGCAGATGCGTGAAATTTACGAGAACGGCCGCGGCAGCGTAAAGGTGCGCGCCCGTTACAACGCAGTGCCCGGCGAAAATATGATCGAGGTCACCCAGATCCCGCCCACCACCACGGTGGAAGCCATCATGGACAAGATCGCAGAGCTGGTCAAGACCGGCAAGGTCAAGGAGATCAGCGATATGCGCGATGAGACCGACCTGAACGGCCTGAAGCTGACGCTGGATCTCAAGCGCGGCGTGGATGCCGACAAGCTGATGGCGAAGCTGTTCAAGGCTACCCCGCTGGAGGACAGCTTCAGCTGCAACTTCAATGTGCTGGTGTCCGGTCAGCCCCGGGTTATGGGTGTGCGGGAGATCCTGCAGGAGTGGGCCGCTTTCCGGATGGAGTGTGTCCGCCGCCGCACCTACTACGATCTCCACGGCAAGGAAAAGCGGCTCCACCTGCTCAAGGGCCTTGCCGCCATCCTGCTGGATATCGATAAGGCCATCCATATCATCCGCACCACCGAGGAGGAGACCGAGGTGGTGCCCAACCTGATGATCGGCTTTGGCATCGACGAGGTGCAGGCTGACTATGTGGCTGAGATCAAGCTGCGTCACCTGAACCGGGAGTATATCCTCAAGCGGACGGGTGAGATCGAACAGCTGGAAAAGGACATTGCCGACCTGAACGATATTCTGGCAAAGCCTGCCCGCATCCGCCGCATCATCATCAATGAGCTGAACGATGTGGCCAAAAAGTACGCCCAGCCCCGCCGCAGCGAGATCCTGTATGATCTGCCCGAGGAGGAGAGCGGTGCCGAAGAGGAGGCCATCCCGGATTATCCCGTTACCGTGTTCTTTACCCGTGAGGGCTACCTGAAAAAGATCCCGCCCCAGAGCCTGCGCACCGCCGGTGCGCACAAGCTGAAGGAGGGTGACGAAATCATCCAGCAGCTGGAGACCCGAAACAACGTAGAAGCGCTGTTCTTCACCGACAAGCAGCAGGTGTACAAGGTGCGTCTGGCAGAATTGGAGGACGGCAAGGTAGCGCAGATGGGCATCTTCATCCCGGGGCGGCTGGGCATGGACGAGGGCGAAAACGTGCTGAGCATGGTCATTACCGGCGATTACAGCGGTTTTATGCTGTTCTTCTTTGCCAGCGGCAAGTGCGCAAAGATCCCCCTCAGCTCCTACGCCACCAAGCAGAACCGCCGCAAGCTGCTGAAGGCGTACAGCGATAAGGAACCGCTTGCCATGATGCTCTACCTGCCGGAGGAGACCGAGCTTGCCATCCGCACCAGCGCCAGCCGGATGCTGCTGGTAGGTACGGCGCAGATCGCCGCCAAGACCACCCGCGACAGTCAGGGCGTGGCAGTGGTCACCCTGAAAAAGAACCAGACCATCGCCTCCGTCGTCCCGGCGGACACGCTGGAACTGGCAAATCCCCACCGCTACCGCGTGCGCAGCCTGCCCGCCACCGGTGCGCTGATCCGCGCCGAGGACGAGGGCGAGCAGATGAGCCTGCTTTGATTGGCAGGCGGCGGGGAGCTTTCCTTCGCAAATGAGCCCGGAACCCCCTGTTCCGCCCCAGTGCTGCGCACCGGGGCCCCACTTCGCCGGAATTTGCGCAGGAAACTCCCCGCTGCCTTTCCGAAAAGTCCCCTCTTGTGAAAATAGGGAAACGGAGCGCCCGCAGGCGCACCGTTTCCCCGAAAACAAAAATATTCTTTCTGCTGTTATTGTCAGAGCGAAGCGGAGACAATTCTAAATCGTTTAAGCCTGAAAAGAGGAAGCAGTCATGCAAAACATCGACCTGATCTGTGTGGGCAAGCTGAACGCCAAATATTTTGCCGAGGGCGTGGCAGAGTACCAGAAACGTCTGGCGGCTTTTGCCGCCTTTCGCATCATTGAACTGCCGGAGGAAAAGATCGAGGAGAAAAACGCCTCGGACGCGGTGGTAAAAAAGGCGTTGGATAAGGAGGGAAAAGCCATCCTTTCCAATGTGCGCAAGGGGGCTGCCATTGTAGCCATGTGCATCGAGGGCAAACAGATCTCCTCCGACGAGCTGGCGCAGTTTCTGGCACAGCGTGCCGGCAGCGGGGCAGGGGACGTGGCCTTTGTTATCGGCTCGTCCCATGGCCTGTCCGAAGAGGTGAAAAAGGCCGCTGCCCTTAAGTTCAGCATGGGGCGCATCACCATGCCCCATCAGCTGGCGCGGCTGGTGCTCACGGAGCAAATCTACCGCGCCTGCACCATCAATGCGGGCATGAAGTACCACAAGTAAAATGGCTTTTTCGGCTCCCGGAGCGTTCGCAGGCGCTCCGGGAGCCCTTTTTGCGGAAAAGTGTAGAATCTGCCGGAAAAGTAATTTTCTTCTTTTCTTTTGGAACAGTTTTTATTATACTGATAGCGTGGAGCATTCTATTACAAAAAGCAGCAAAAAACACAGGATGGAAGAACCATGAAAAAACACAGAAGAGGACTGCGGCTGGCGGCCTGTTTGCTGACGCTGGCGATGTGCGCGGCGCTGCTTTGCAGCTGCGGGCGTACCGGAAAAACGGATGACTATACGGCTGCAATGCCGGTCATTGTGGTGGGCAGCGATAACTACCCGCCTTTCAACTATATGGGCACGGACGGTGCACCCACCGGCATTGACGTGGAGCTGGCCACCGAGGCGTTCGGGCGGCTGGGCTACCGGGTGAAATTTGTGACCATCGACTGGGAAAAGAAGAAGGAACTGGTGGAAAACGACACCATCGACTGCATCTGGGGCAGCTTTTCCATGGATGGCCGCGAGGAAGAATACCAATGGGCAGGGCCGTATCTGCACAGCCGTCAGGTGGTGGCGGTGCGCTCCGATAGCGACATCTACACTCTGCAGGACTTGGCCGACAAGGTGGTGGCGGTGCAGTCTACCACAAAGCCGGAGGAACTGTTTTTGAATGCGGAGCAGAATGGTCTGCCCCGGCTGCGCAGGCTGTATTCCCTGCAGAACCGGGATCTGCTCTACACCACCCTGCTCAAAGGCTACGCGGACGCCTTAGCCGCCCACGAAAGCGCCATCCGGCAGTTCATGAAGGATTACAGCGTTGAATACCGCATTCTGGACGAGCCGCTGATGACGGCGCGGCTGGGCGTTGCCTTTGCCAAAGAGCGCGGCGATGACCTGCCGCAGCAGCTGACGGAGGTTTTTCAGGAGATGCTGGCAGACGGCACCGTCCGGCAGATCGTGAGCCGCTATCTGGACGACCCCGAGCACTATCTGGATGGACTGGAGGACAGTACCCATGCATGACGGAATGGAAAAGAGCCAGAGTATTTTCAACCGGAAGCAGTTCATCATGGTGTGTGCACTTGCGGGACTGTTGCTGCTGGGCGGAGTGCTGGGGGTCTCGGCGCACAGCGACCTGCAAAATGCAGAAAAGCAGTTTGAGGATACCATCAGCTATGTTAAGGAGCAGTGCACCGGCTACGATAACCTGAACCTTGCCACGGAGACCAAAAGCCTGATGCGGATGATGGAAAACGCCCAGCATCTGTGCAGAGAGATCGCGCACGACCGGCAGGATGACCCCGCGCGGGTACTGGACGATGCCGCTATGGCGGAATATCTGCGGGACTATACCCTCAGCGGCGCACTGGTGCTTTCAACAGAGGGCAAAATTTTGTGCGCAGCCTCACAGGATGGCCGGACGGCTGACCTGCAGGTCCGGGAACAGATGGAAAAGGAACTGGCCGGTTCTATCGTGCTGAAGGTGGCCGACCACCCGGAGCAGGTCTACGCCGGACGGTCGGAAAATGAGGATGGCTCCTATGTAGACACCGCAGCCTGCGCCCGGAAGGACGGGGACGGGGTGCTTGTGGTGTACTACCGCACCACGGCAGAATATGTACGCAATTACAACCTTTCCTACCAGAACTGCGTGCAGGGCTATAACCCCGCCGTGGACAGCACCATCGTGGTGACCCGGGGCGACCGCATCGTGGCCAGCAACGACACCTCTTTGCTGGATACCACCGTGGACGATAACCCCACCCTTTCTGCCTTAAAAGCGCGCAGCACCGACGGCGGCATGATCCATGTGCACAGCACCACCGGGCAGCAGTACGCTTACGGCATCGTGGGGCAGGGGCGCAGTTTTTACATCTATGTCTACCGCCCGGAGCGAGAGGTATATGTTTCCACCATGCGCAATGTGAGCATGGCTGCCTTTACCTACATGGTTCTCCTGTTTTTGCTGCAATTGCTGCGCGGCAAGACCGACCAGCGCTACCGGGAGCAGCAGCTGCGCCGGGAGCAGGAGTACCAAAAGACCCTCAAGGCGGCTGCGCTGAAGGCGGAGAGCGCAAACCTTGCCAAGACCGAGTTTTTGCAGCGCATGAGCCACGATATCCGCACCCCCATCAACGGCATCCGGGGCATGGTGGAGATCGGTGACCGCTGCCCGGAGGATATGGCACGGCAGGCCGACTGCCGCAAAAAGATCTGGGAGGCATCCACCCTGCTGCTGGAGCTGGTGAACGAGGTGCTGGACATGGGCAAGCTGGAGTCCGGCGAGGTGGTGCTGGAAAGCGTGCCCTTTGATCTGCCCGAGCTGATGCACGAGATCACGGACGTGCTGGAAAAACAGGCGGCAGAGCGCGGCATCGTGCTGCACCGGGAATACGGAAAGCTGCCGCATCCCCGGCTGGTGGGCAGCCCGCTGCACGTCAAGCGGCTGCTGATGAATGTGCTCAGCAACGCCATCAAGTATAACCGGGACAAGGGTCGTGTGATGCTAGACTGCTTTGAGTTGAGCTGCACCGGGGACAAGGTGCAGATCTGCTTTGTCTGCGCGGACACCGGCATCGGCATGAGCGAAGAGTTCCAGAAGCGGATGTTCGAACCCTTCACGCAGGAGAATGCCGGGGCGCGTTCGGTATACGGCGGCACCGGCCTTGGAATGTCCATTACCAAAAGTCTTGTGGATAAAATGGGCGGCACCATCGGGGTGGAAAGCCGGCAGGGCGTGGGCACCACCTACACCATCACCCTGCCCTTTGTCATCGACAGCACCGAAGCCGCAGAGCCGGAGCAGCAGCAGACAGACCTTGCTGTGCTGCAGGGACAGCGGGTGCTGCTGGCCGAGGACAATGCCCTGAACATGGAGATCATGGAGTTTTTGCTGAACGATGTGGGTGTAAAAGTGACCAAAGCCGCCGACGGACAGCAGGCGGTGGAAGCCTTTGCAGCCTCGCCGGTGGGCGGCTTTGACGCCATCCTGATGGACGTGATGATGCCGGTGCGGGACGGCCACGAGGCTACCCGCGCCATCCGCGCCATGGACCGCCCAGACGCAAAGACCATCCCCATTTTTGCCATGACGGCAAACGCCTTTACAGAGGATCGCCGCAAGGCACTGGAATCCGGCATGAACGAGCACCTGCCCAAGCCCATCGACCCGGATGCCCTGTACCGCCTGCTGGTAAAATACCTGACAGAGCGCAGCTGAACTGTTTGCCGGGCTTTACAAGCGGGGCAAAACATGGTACAGTAAATATACTGTGCTTGTGCAAGCCGCAAGCACGCCCGGCGGTGGGGAAAGCCGCCGGAACACAACACGATACGACACGGCAAACCAGCCGCGGACGGAAAGGATGTACTACAATGGAACAGAGCGAAAAGACCCTTGACATGATCGTCAATCTCTGCAAGAACCGTGGTTATGTGTTCCCCGGTTCCGAGATCTACGGCGGTCTGGCCAACAGCTGGGACTACGGCCCCCTTGGCGTGGAGTTCAAGAACAACGTCAAAAAGGCATGGCTGAAAAAGTTTGTGCAGGAAAGCCCCTATAACGTGGGTTTGGATGCTGCCATCATCATGAACCCCCAGACATGGGTGACCACCGGCCATGTGTCCAGCTTCTCGGACCCCCTGCTGGACTGCCGCGCCTGCAAGGCCCGCCACCGCGCCGACAAGCTCATCGGCGACGAGCACCCCGAGGTGAACGTGGATGCCATGAGCTTTGACGAGATGGACGCTTTCATCGCAGAGCACGAGGATATCGTCTGCCCCGTGTGCGGCAAGCACGATTTTACCCCCATCCGCAAGTTCAACCTGATGTTCAAGACCGCCATCGGCGTGACCGAGGATAGCTCTTCCACCTGCTATCTGCGTCCCGAGACCGCACAGGGCATCTTTGTCAACTTTGCCAACATCCAGCGCACCACCCGCCGCAAGCTGCCCTTCGGTGTGTGTCAGGTGGGCAAGGCATTCCGCAACGAGATCACCCCGGGCAACTTCACCTTCCGCACCCGCGAGTTCGAGC
>OHDA01001280.1_pt1 | contig 9886 bp, 10 predicted proteins | sample 1566881 | NCBI WGS metagenome assembly OHDA01 (sample SAMEA3879585, study PRJEB24766) | human gut metagenome | biome: human-associated habitat; feature: feces | place: USA | collected 1985/1987
GCAACAAAGAATGTGCCTTTGTCATGTGGAAGAATGACCGCTTTTTCGAGGAACGCAAGACCGCTTTTTCCGCGAAGATTGCCGCCGCGCTCCTTAAATCCGGCAAGGCGAATGTGAAGAAGCTCTACTCCCCGAAAACAGGCAAGACCTACGACGGAACTATCGTTCTGGCTGACACTGGCGGGAAATACGTCAACTACCGTATCGAAGTGCAGAAGAACTAAAAACTTGAATAGCAAGCATAGGAAGCGGGTACCCACTTCCGTAAATCCCCGTTGCGACGCTGACGCGCCGGACGGGGATTTTGCTTGTTGGGAAGTTTCCCAAACCCTCTTTTGCGGAGGGCTTCACCCTCTAAAAATTTTCAAAAATATTTGGCAGAAATGCGGGCGTACCCGTAGTAGACCATGCAGCCAAAAAATGCAGCTTATGACGCTGCCGCAGAGAAAGGAGGTTTTTCACTATGGCAAGTTTACGGGACACCGTAAAGGACTATCAAGACGAGCTTAGGGACGGTATCGCATGGGTGGCGTTCTGGAAACAGGGGCGTTCATGGAACGCGGAATATTTTCATCTTGATATGGACGATACGCTCTACCCGGAGGACAGGAGCCGGTTAGAGGAAATAAAAAGCATTGACCCCGCCGCCGTTATCTTAAACGGCTACTATTGCGGGCATTTAGGCGAGGACATGAGCCTTGACGAGCTGACCGCCGGAGTGCGTTACCACTACGAAAACAGCATGAACGACATTGACGGTTTTATCGGAGCGCATGACGACAGGCTTCCCCCGGAGGTTATCGAGGAAGCGAGGGCAGCCGCCCATGAAGCGGGGCTTCCCTTTTCCGAAAAGCCCTACCGGGACGGGGAGGATTTTAACCCCTATGTATTTGACGGGAGCATGAGCATTGAGGATTTTGAGCTTATGCACCGCATGATTGAAAAAGAAAGGAGCGAACAAATGGCAGAACCGATTTTAAGCGGCTATCTTTCCAATCTTGGGAAGTACACCGAGGGCAGACCCGCGGGCGAATGGGTGACATTCCCCACGACTGCCGAACATCTGAAAGAAGTCTTTGACCGTATCGGGATTGACTTCAAGCACTATGAGGAATGGCATTTCACAGAATTTCAATCCACTATCCCCGGCTTGACGGAGCATTTAAGCGAGTATTCCCACCCCGACGAGCTGAACTATTTAGGGAAGCTCTTGGAAATGCAGTTTGACGACGACCGGGAGAAATTCATTGCAGCCATTGAATACGGCGACCATGCCGACAGCTTACAGGACATTATCAACCTTGCACAGAACCTTGACTGCTACTGGATTTATCCGTCCGTCCACAATGAAGAAGAATACGGGCGTTATCTGGTTGATGAACTGGAAGAACCGGAACTTCCCGAAGAAGCGAAAAAGTATTTCATGTATGAGGAATACGGGCGGGACGCTTCCATTAACGACGACGGTATGTTTACCGAAAAGGGCTATATCTACAACAACCGCAACACCTTTACAGAATGGTACGACGGGCGCGACGTGCCGGAGGAATACCGGGTAACGCCGCAGCCCCCGCAGCCGGAAAGACCCGACCCGTCAAAGGTAGAAATGGACGCAGCCGCGCCGGGGCAGAGAACGGCGCAGACCGCAGAGCAGCCACAGGAGCCGCGCCCGGTTATCCCTATCGTGCTGACGAGCGAGAAGCCCGCCGAAAAGCTCAAAGAGATTACCGACCGTCTGGAACAGGGTATTGCGGAACTCTTTGACAGCGAGCGTTACCGGGAATATCTGAAAGTCATGTCAAAATTCCATAATTACAGCTTCCGAAACACCGTCCTTATCGCCATGCAGAAGCCGGACGCTTCCCTTGTGGCGGGCTTTTCCGCTTGGAAGAACAACTTTGAACGAAACGTGATGAAAGGGCAAAAGGGAATTAAAATCATTGCTCCGTCACCCTATAAAATCAAACAGGAAATGCAGAAAATCGACCCGCACACGCAGAAGCCCGTTATCGGCAAGGACGGGAAGCCCGTCACCGAGGAAAAGGAAGTCACCATACCCGCCTACAAGGTGGTATCCGTCTTTGACGTTTCCCAGACCGAGGGAAAGGAGCTGCCGGACATTGCGGTTGACGAGCTGACAGGCGACGTTGACCGCTACAAGGATTTTTTCGCAGCCCTTGAAAAGACTTCCCCCGTTCCTATCGCCTTTGAGAATATCGAGGGCGGCTCTCATGGCTACTACCACTTGGAGGACAAGCGCATTGCTATCAACGAGGGCATGAGCGAATTACAGACCTTAAAGACCGCTATTCACGAAATCGCCCATGCGAAGCTGCACGACATTGACCTCAACGCGCCAAAGGACGAGCAGCAGCCCCACGTTGACCGCCGCACCCGCGAAGTCGAAGCGGAAAGCGTCGCCTATACTGTCTGCCAACATTACGGGCTTGACACGTCGGACTACTCTTTCGGCTATGTCGCCGGGTGGAGCAGCGGGCGGGAGCTGTCCGAGCTGAAAAGCTCCCTTGAAACGATACGCAGCGCAGCCGCCGAGATTATCAATTCCATAGACGAGAACTTAGCGGAGCTGCAAAAGGCACAGGACAAGGAGCAGACCGCCGGACAGGAGCAGCCCACCAGAGAGGGACAGGAAGCCGCGCCGGAGAAGCCGGAGCCGGAAGCAGCCGCACCGGGAAAATCCGGCGCACAGGAAAAAGCGGGCGCAGCCCCGAAAGAAGCCTTTACCCCGGAAACGATTTACAGAGTGCGCCGGAACCCTTACAGCGACAGCCGGGAAAACAGCTACCTCTTGCAAGCCTATGTGACACAGGAGAACGGGCGGGTGAAAATGGGCGACGTGCTTTATACGGGAACGCCGGAGAAATGCCGCGAGCTTATGGGGCAGCTCAAAAGCGGCGAGCTGACCGAGGGCGACGTGAAGCAGCTTTACGCAAAGGCACAGGAAACGGCGCAGACCGCCGGACAGGACAAAGACACCTTTTCCATTTACCAGATAAAGGGCGGGGACGAAACAAGGGATTTCCGCTTTGAGCCATACGACCGCCTGCAGGCGGCGGGAAATGTGGTTGACAGGGCGAACTATGAGCTTGTCTATTCCGCGCCCCTTGCGCCGGAAACTTCCCTTGAAGATATTTACACCTGTTTCAATATCGACCACCCCAAAGATTTTAAGGGACACAGCCTTTCCGTTTCCGACGTGGTAGTGCTTCATCAGGACGGACAGGACGCGGCGCATTTCGTTGACAGTGTAGGTTTTCGGGAAGTGCCGGAGTTTTTACAGGAGCAAAAGCAGCTTACCCCGGACGACTTGGAAACGGGCGAAACTGTCAAGACACCGAGGGGGACTTTCCATGTGACCGCCATGAGCCGGGAGCAGATAGAAGCCGCCGGATATGGCTTTCACCACCAGTCGGACGACGGAAAGTATCTGATTATGGGGAATGGGACGCGGGCGTTTGCCGTTGCCGCAGAACAGGCGCAGCGGGACAATCCCTTGAAAACCGCCGAGCAGACCACAGAGCAGAACGGGAACATGATTGACGGTATCATCAACAACACCCCCACCGTTGACGAACTGGAAGCAAAGGTAAAGGCGGGCGAGCAGATTTCCCTTGTTGACCTGGCTAACGCTGTCAAAGCCGACAAGGAGCGCGGCAAGGGAGCGAAGCCGGAAAAGAAACCCTCTATCCGGGCGCAGCTTAGAGCCGACAAGGAAAAGGCACAGAAGAAAAACGCAAAGCAGAAGTCACAGGACTTGGAAAGGAGCTGACCCATGCCGGAACAGAGCAAATTTGAAAACATGGATTTGTTTGCTTCCCTTGAAGCGATTATGAAGCAGAACACAGGCTTTTACCAGAGCGACTTAGACATTGACAAAGAGATTATCGCAAAGGCGGCGGCAAGCCCCCACAGGGAGGACAAAACACTTTTGTGGTTCTGCCGCCCGTCCGGGACGCACTGTTTCCGGGAGCGCGACGTTTTCCTCAAAGACACCGCGCCCCACAACACATGGCGTTTCTACATGGAGCAGACAAGCGACCGCGTTCTTGCCTATGCAATCGAGCTGACGGGAAAGGAGCGCGGGAAAATCAAGGGCAATCTGTACGAACTGGACTACTCTAAACATTATGAGCGCGTCAAGGAAAAGGAGCTGCCCGCCGATACGGTGAAGCTGATTTATGAGCATGGGGAAAGGGTACAGGAAGCCGGGAGATATTTTGACGGAACCCCAGACCCGCAGCTTGGGAAATTTGAACGCTTTGAAGCCGTACCCAACGACCCGGACGCGCTGCAATCGCTCTTACAGGAAGAACGGCGCAGCCGGGAGCAGCTTTCGCCGGGGGATTTCAAGGCGCATATTGCCGCTTTGCGGGACGGGCTGATTGAAACGGAAGCGCGGCGCATTGTGCGGGAAATGAAGCGGCATTACGAGCCGAACAGCCCGAACAAGACCCATTTCATGGCAGAGCTTTCCCCGGCGTTCATGCGGCTTGCAGCCACAAAGGACACTGACCGCCTTTTCTCCATGCTGCCCTACAAGACCCTTTCCTTTTCCAAAATCGAGGGCAGACATGGGACGTATGCGCTGATTGACAAGGGGGAGAACCGGGACAGGGAGATAAGGAAGCCCCGCCCCTCTATCCGGGCGCAGCTTAAAGCAGACAAGGCAAAGACCGCCCCGAAAAAGGCGGCGGCAAAAACAAAAAATCACGATATGGAGGTATGAGCATGATTAGACTGACTGTTGAAGAAACAAACCTTTTGAGCATTTACAACGAGGGCGGCAAGCGGGCTTTGATTGAGAATGTCAACGCCGCGCTGCCCTACATGGACGCGGATATGCGGGAGCTTGCAAAGCGCACCCTTTCCAAAGTGGACGCTTTGACCGAAGCGGAATTTGCAGAGCTTCCCATTTACGCCGCTGATGAAGTATGAACGGGGTTAAGCGGCTGACGCCGCCCCAGAGCCGGAAAGTCAACGCCCTTGTGCGCCGGACGTGCTGCAATTATGATAACGGGAACTGTATCTTACTGGACGACGGGGACGAGTGCGTATGTCCGCAGCTCATTTCCTATTCGCTTCTCTGCAAGTGGTTCCGGGTTGCGGTGCTTCCCGCCGACAGGCTGCTTTATGCGGAGCTTTACCAGACAGGGGATAAGAAGAAATGTACCGAGTGCGGCGCGTTCTTTGCGTCAACCTCTAACAGTGTCAAATACTGCCCCGTCTGCCGGAAACGTATCACCCGCAGACAAGCCGCCGAGCGCATGAGGAAAAGACGCGCCCCTGTTACGCAGTAGGCGCGGAAAATCCCTTGATTTACAGGGCTTTCCGGGCGTGAAAATCGGATAGGCGATACTTTATACCTTTACCCCCAAAAATGGCGTTCTACTGCGTAACATTCACGAAAACAGCACCCATAAAAAGACAGGGCGCGGAAGTCATATACTGGCTTCCGCGCCCTGTTCTTTTTTTGCCTATCTGACATTTCCCTTTTCCATTTCTTCAAGCGGGAACTGCGGGAGGGCTTCTATCAGCTTCTTTGTGATGGACTGGCGCATATCTTCGTTGATTTCCTGTTTCGTGCTTCCGTCCGGCTGTCTGACCGCTACCGTCGATAGCCTGTCGATTTCGTCCTTGTAGCACTCCACGACTTTCTCCACCGCCCATTTTTCCCCGGCAACGGCGGCGCGTATGGTTTCATATTCCGGCATTTTCTGGTTTTCCATGCTCAACGCTCCTCTGCTTTTTGATAGCCCTATCATAGCACAGCGGCGGGGATTTTGCTATCCTTATCCGCGCTCTGTTCCCTTTTCCCGTTCCGGCTGCCTGTCTGCCTGTAAAATGCTGTCAATGTTCTGCTTGATAATATCGTATTCCCGGACTTTCTTTTTCAGCTTCCCATAGTCGGCATAAAGGGCTTCTTTCTGCGCTTGGAGGGCTTCATATTCCGATTGCAGCGCGGCAAGGTTCGGGAGCTTTGCAATGCCCGCCGCTTTCAGCGACCTTGCGGCGGCTTCATGTAGGATAATCGCCTGTTCCTGTCCGGCGCGGTACTTCTCCCTGTTCCTTGCCTTGCGGTATGCGTCATAGACGGGCTTTGTCTTTTGGTAGGTGGAAACATTCTTGATAAGCACCGCCATGTCCGCAAGCCGCTTTTCCGCGTCCTTCAATGCGTCTGCCGCCTGTCCGCTTTCCGCTGCCATTTCTTCAATCCGGCTGACTAAATCCGCGTACTGTTCAATCTTATGTTCCGTCAAGAAATTCATGGTCTTTGCTGCCTGTTTCAGATTGTGGATTTTCGCCCACTGTTCATAGCCCTTACTCTGCGCCGCCTTGATACTGTTCTCAATGTCGATAAGCAGCGAAACGCCGCGCTGCTCTCTGGGGGCTTTCGCCGCCTTTGCCCGTCTGCCCGCTATCCGTTCCCTTATGGCTTCCTCTGTATAATCCGCGCCGAGGGTTTTAAGACGGGTGAAGCGTTCCTGTCCGGGGGCGCGGCATGACACATATTTCCCCGGCTTTATCTCATAGCCCGCCGCCTGTAACCGCTGCAACAATTCCTCAAAACTGGAAACTTGGGGGATAAGCGCGTCAACGGCAATCTTTAGCTTGCCTTTCCAACTTGTACCCGTCTTTTCTGCCTGGTACTCCGCATAGCTCTTTCCCTTGCTGCCCTTGCCGGGAACGACGACGGACAAGCCATTTTCCCGACACAGCTTGTCGCTCATGTTCCGTATGCCGTAATAGCTCCTTTTGTTGGAATTATATTTGCGGTGGTCTACGAAATTTACGGCGCAGAAAATAATGTGATTGTGGACGTGTCCTTTGTCAATGTGCGTCGTGAGTACATATTCATGCTGCCCCTTTGTTACCGCGTCGGCAAGCTGCTTTCCGATTTCATGGGCTTTCTGATAATCGACTTCCCCCGGCTCAAAGGACTGTATCAGATGAAAGGCTAAATTGTTCCCCTTTTGGAGTGCTTGGGACAAGGTATATTCAAATTCAATATCTGCCGTTTCATAGGAGCAGCCGAAAGAGGACACAAGCATTTTTCCGTCCGTCTTGTCCGGGTTTTCGATATAGTCAAGGGCTTTGCTTAGAGTGCTTTTAATAGGCTTAATCTTTGTAACCGCCATATCTCCGCAAGCACCCCCTTTATTTCCTCTATGTCCTCTTGGTAGACGCTGCCTGTCGCATTGACACGCTTTGCAATCTGATTGATGTTGACCCCGATTTTTTGTATCTCCGCTGTCATGGCTTTTATATCACTATGGTCTGTCTGAATGATATAGCCGTCAATGGCAATCTTGCGAAGATACGCCGCCATGTTCCGGGTAGGAACGAGCTTCATTTTCTGCTCAATCAACGCCCGTTCTTCCTCTGTTACATAGAATTTGATTTGTACTTTTCTTTTGCGTCCGTTCATGCAATCGCTCCTTTCCGCTTTGAGGGTTTGGGACACTTCCCAACAAGCAATTTTCAACCGACGCACCGCAGGGCGGGAGGGCGAAAATACGGAAAAGGGTACTCTTTTCCTATGCTTGCTAAGAAAGTTTTTTATCTTTTATGTCCTTATTTCCCTCTACGGAGAAAAAACCATTTTGCCGAACTTATGCAAAAGAAAAACGCTGTAATCTTAAAAAAGATTACAACGCTTCCGAAAATCCATATTCAATTTTGCCGGACGTTTTTATTTGTCCTCTTTTTCGACTTCTGAAATTTCTTTTGCGGTTGCTGTTACAATCCGTATGCCGTTATCGCTCATATCATCAAGGAGAGCGTCGAGCTGCCGCCGCTTTGTATCTTTTCCGGCGGGCGTATCTAAAAGAAACTGGTCTACGGATATATTGTAACGGAGCATAAGCTCAAAAAAGATTTGCAGACTGGGGTGCTGTCCTTTATTCTCAATATTCGCAAGGTAACGAGGGGAAATATACATTTCGTCACTTACCTGTTTGCGGCTTTCCTTGCGTCCCGTCCGCGCCGCTTTTATCGCTTCTCCAAATGCTTTGAAGTCATATTTTTCTACTGGTCTTTTTGCCATATTTATTCACCCAGTTACATTTTACTGTTCCCCTTTCTTCTTGGATATGCCTATACAGTTCCACTAATTAGCCATAATAATTCATATCTATATACTTGCTATTGTTCGTGTATCCGACTATAATTATACTGATATGATTTGTAGAAAGGACTTGGGTGTTATGGAATATATGTCTTGCCCCGAAGCAGCGAAGAAATGGGGGATTTCTGAAAGGCGGGTACAGGTACTTTGCAGAGAAAACCGCATACCGGGTGTTTCAAAACTTGGATATATGTGGCTGATACCAAAGGACGCGGAAAAACCCACTGACGGAAGATACAAGAAACGGGGTGATCGTGTTGATAAGAATAGCAATATGTGATGATGAAATCGGTACTTGCTCTGATATTGAAAACATGATTTTAAATTATGCTAAACTTCAAGCATTGCAGATAGACACAGAAGTATTCTATTCGGGAGAAACTTTGTTCAAAACGATAGAAAACAAAGATAAATATGGGTTAATATTTCTGGATATTCAACTTTTGCAGCTTGACGGTGTTCAAGTCGGAAAGCAGATAAGAGAACGACTTGGAAATGAAAAAATCAGTATTGTATATATTTCTTCTAAAGAAACTTATGCAATGAGTTTGTTTCAAGTTAGACCGCTTGATTTCCTCATAAAACCCATTACACAAAAAACCGTCAATGAAACCATAGATAAATACATACGTCTGAATAATCTTATGAAGAATGATTTTTTCTTTCACATAGGGAAATCAATACAACGGCTATATTTAGATGAAATTTTCTATTTTGCCTGTAATGGAAAGAAGATAGAAATACATACCGACGCAGGTGTAACAACCTTTTATGGAACCATGCAGGAAGTAGCAGAGCAAGTGGACGGAAAAGGATTTTGGACAATCCATAAATCATATATTGTAAATTCTTCCTATGTTTCCATTTACAAATATGACGCTGTTCAAATGACAGACGGTACTATTTTACCAATAAGCCAAAAATATAGAAAACTTATGAAATCTTGTCTGACGGAACTTTATCGAAAGGAGTGAGTTTATTGTTATTATGTTATATTGCTATTTTTATGATTGATGCAGTACATATTTTACTGCTTATGCGTTTTTGCACAAACTGTATTGGAAAGCACCGGGTTAATAAAAAAATAGTGGGAATTATTTTTGCCGCCTTTTTTATTGTTAGCTGTTATTTAAGGCTTATGCCTGTTTCAAAAAAATTTTCTGCTGCAAATACAATTCTGTTTGTATTTGAAATTCTATTCTTACTTGTTGTGGTATTTCTTTTTCAAGGAAAGATTGCTGTACGTCTTGCTGTTGCCCTGCTATTGCCTGTCATATATTGGGGATTAAACTGGATTATTTTAAAAACCTGCTTCCATGACACATTTGTAGAAAACAAACAATGCTTAGTCAGCACAGGAATAGCAATCGTGATATTTTCCATTCTTGAGTTTGCATTAGAAAAATGGAAAAAATCAAAAAGAGAGCAGGAACGGGAAATATTAGAACAGGAAATCCGTATGTATGAAAACCAATTTGAAATAATACAGCAATCACAGATAAATACACGTTCTCTGAAGCACGATATGAAACATCATATAAAAATGCTGTCTGATTTAATATCTTCCGGGGATAAGGATGCTGCCCTTAAATATCTTTCGGATATGGGAGATTTCATGGATCACACAGAGAAATTTGTATCGTCCGGCAATGAACGTATTGACAGCATTTTAAATTATTATATCGAAAAAGCGAAAAATACGGATATTCATGTATCTTGGAAAATCCAAATACCAGAGCA
>OHDA01001281.1_pt1 | contig 9885 bp, 10 predicted proteins | sample 1566881 | NCBI WGS metagenome assembly OHDA01 (sample SAMEA3879585, study PRJEB24766) | human gut metagenome | biome: human-associated habitat; feature: feces | place: USA | collected 1985/1987
CTTCTTCCTCTAAATAATGAAACAGTGCCTTCACGCTGGCAATTTTTCTCTTGACTGTTTTTTGCTTATACATACGGTGAAGGTATACAAGATATGCATTCAGCATTTCTTTATCTGGATTATTTTCTCCTATTACTGTAATAAACTGTTCCAAATCCGCCTTATATGCCTTTATTGTCTTATCATCAAGTTCCTTTTGAAATTTACAATAATTCAAATATTTATTGATTTCTTCTTTTAAAAGCATTGCAAAAACCTCCTGGTTTATTTTGTAGATAAGACATATAATAATATTTAGCATATATATCTGCAATCATACATTTTTAGCTGCCATATTCTTTATATTTTCAGTATGGTAATTGTCTTTATAATTGAATTACCATCAAGAATCTGCTGATTTATTATATAACTGATTATTGCCCCTTCATCTACTTAGCCAATAAATGAAGAGGCAATAGTTTACAATAATTTTCTCAATTTCTCTAAAATCTTATATTTTCGTGACTGTAAGGTTGTTCTGGCTATTCCTAATTTTTTTCGCCAGTTCCACCTCACTGATTTCCTGATAGAACAGAGCATGAATGATAGCTGTCTCCTCGTCTGTAAGTGTATGTAAGGCTTCGTTCAGTTTCTCCAGCATGACCGCCCGAACTGCCACATCCTCTACATCCTCCGCTTCCTCTGCAAACTGCTTCTCTGCTTCCAGAAGCCGCTCATAAGAATCTTCCCTGCTGGGAATGACAATCATCTCTCCGGTTTCCTTATCCACCTTTGTATGCTCCTGCTTCAAATCATGGGTAAAGTATTTCTCCTTACGTTGCCCTTTGTAATAAGCCTCGTAAAGCTCCTTACTGACCTCAAAGATTTGTCCGTTCAGTCCAATATAATATTTTTCTCTTTCTGCCATCTGTGGCTGTCTCCTTTCCGATTTTGTAAGTTTTCAAAATCGAAAAGGGAGGTGCCCGGGCATAACGTAATTCATTTAAATTATTGCACAATAAAAAAAGAACCGTATGACAAGAAAGTCGCAGGTTCTTTTCAGCGATAACAAACGATATAAAATATACATCCATTACTGCTATCACAAAATTCTTTCTTATGTTGTTTTAACTCTTTGACAAATTCATCTGATTAAAATGTTTAAAAATATCAGTCTTCCCATTGATCACTCTTACAGTTACGCTTTCAAATTTCTTCCCTACGCTCTTATCCTTTGATAATTGCGGATTATACGAAACTGATTTCTGATTTTCAATATTCCTATCATAATAGGTTAAAATACCTCATAAACAGACCTTTTATTTACTTTCAGATGATTTATCAACAGCTATAACAAGCAGCACAATATACCAAAAGTCCATAAAAAAACAGAGTACCAGAAATATCTTTCTGGCACTCCATTTCTCGGAACACACTACACATCTTATTTATGTACAGTTTACTCTGTCATCCCCCCGTCCTTCTTTCTTTTGCTACAAAATTTCGTTATACAGTTTTAGGAATATTTAAATAAATGCTTTGTACAAACCAAAGACTATCTTCTCCCTGATCTTCCCAAAAAGAATATTGCCCATCATATATTTCAACAATTTTACGAATGGTATCTAAACCAAATCCATGCCTATGACTATCTTTCTTTGTACTTACCATTTCAGGATTAGTGGAAAATACGGATTGTTTTATAGTATTTTCAGCTTCTATCTCCACAACCCCATTTTCTTTTCTAATAACAATCCCTACCTCTCTTTTTCCACCTATATCTTCACAAGCCGGATAAAATCACTCTGCCCAAGCTGTAATGTATAGCTTTCCACATTTCCAGCCGTAAATGCCGAAAGCAGCGCCGTTGCTGCATCAACTCTTCCTGCTGCTTCCCCGCGCACCCAGGCATAATAGCCGGTAATGACCGGGAGACTGTCCCGAAGCTCCACATACGGCAAAAACAGGGTTTCGACCCGGTTTTCCTGCTCCGCATAGAGCGTTCCAATCGTCGGATATGCCTCTTTTTCCATCAGCGAAGAATTTTCAATCAACTGCTCCAGATAGGTACCCGTCTCCTGCCCAAGTTCAATGATTTTTCCGGCATCCTTCGCAGCAAGCACATAGGTATTGCGCGGGATATCCGGTTTTTGTTCCAGCAAATCCAAAAGCTCCTGCATCTTTTTTTCATCCGAGAGAAAATCCTCTCCGATTAACAGCACCTTTAAATGGTTATAGTCGGTATACTTGCTGCCGGACTGCTCTTCGTTCAGCCACTTGAGCCCGAAATCCGCCGTATCATCCACCGCAAGCTCAATCGGAAAGCTCCTGTCCTCAAGCTCCGCCGTCGTGCATCCGCTTAGAAAAAACGTCATCACAAGCAACAGCAGTCCCCCGAAATAATTTCTTTTTTTCATGCGCGCCTCCTTCCCCCGGGCATCCACAACAGCACCGGAACAAGTATTATAAACGGCGTCATCACAGTCTGAAAGCAGATTTCAAAGTACGTGCAGAGTGTTTTTGAGTGATAAAAAACTTCTGCCAGCGCAAATGCCGCCACAAGAATGAAAAATCCATATTTTCCTCCCCACGCCGATTTTTTCCCGAAAAGGTCCGAAAGCAGATTTCCGCCGTAAAATGCCGTGCCTCCAAGCAGTGCAAACAGCGTGAAAAACCAGATGGCAAGCATGAAAGCATCTGTCCTCTTTAAAAAGCCGCCGGTTATTTTTATCGTGCTCATCATTGTGACCGCCGGATATTCCATCACGGAGAGCGTATTTTTTCCAAAGATTCCTAGCAGAATCAGATACAGCACCGCATATAAAATGCCTGCAAAAAGCACTGCCCACCGCCCTGCACGCACCAGTATCTGCTGTTTTTTGACCGATCCGCCCAAAAATAGCAGCAAAAATACCAACGACAGCCAGCAGAACACCTCCCATGCGCCCCCAAGCACGGAAAGCGGCGCCGCAGTCACAACCGGTGTCCAGTAATCCACACTGATTTCATCCAGTGCAGAGAGAAGCATCAAGAACAGAATTTCATAAGCGTGTGCTCTTCCCTCAAGACCACCAGAAAGCCCGTAGACAGCGAGAAGCACCAGAATAAAAAGAATTAACAGAAAACTCTCCTCCCGTAGAAGATATTTTAAAATGATGTTTGTAAAATGATATGCCACATATCCCGCCAGCAGGATGAAGTAGACGACATACAAAATTGAAACTGTTTTTCCCGCTACTTTTCCTAGCCGTCTCTCAAGATAAGTTCCAAACGTGTCCTGTTTCTTGTCAGCAAGGACTCCTGATAGCACCTTTACATAAAAAAGTGCAAACACCACCGCAAGCCCGATGGAAAAAATCCCGTCACAGCCCGCACGATTTGCAAGAATCCCGGGGACAAGCAGGCTTCCCGCCCCAAGCAGGTCATAGGTAAGAATCCGGAACGCCTGACGCCCGGAGATTCTGTTATTATCCGAAAACATTATTTTTTCTTCCTTTCCCCAAAGAATCGCAGCCTGGTGCGCTTATCCCGTCTGGCATAAATGGGACGTTTTTTTAATTCCCGCATCGGAAGCCGCCACAAAAAGTCCCGCTCATCCTCATAATCCGTCACATCTGCGCCTACAAACGGCATCATATAAGGGATGCCGAAGCTCTTTAAGTGGGAAAGATGAAGCAGCACAAACAAAAGTCCTGCCAAAAGTCCAAAGAATCCAAGCCATGCGCAGACCGCGATAAAGAAGAACTTTAGCAGGCGGAATGCCGATGCAAATTCCTCATTTGGAATCGCAAAGGAACATAGCGCCGTAAATGATATCAAAATGACCACCATCGAGCTCACCAGATTTGCCTCCACCGCCGCCTGTCCGATGATTAAGCCTCCCACGATTCCAATCGTATTTCCCATCGCGCCGGGCAGCCGCACTCCCGCCTCCCGTAAGAGCTCAAAGGATAATTCCATGATAAGTACCTCAACCACCGCCGGAAACGGCACGCCTGCCCTCGCCTCCGCAAAGGAAAGCATCAGAGACGTCGGCAGAATCTGCGTGTGGAAATTCGTGACCGCCAAATATAATCCCGGCAATGTCATCGCAAAAAAGGATGCCACATACCGGAGAATTCTTGCAAAACTCGCAACCTCCCAGCGGTTGTAATAATCATCGCTTGTCCGGATAAAGGAGTTATAATCGGTCGGCAGAATCAGTCCCACCGGAGAGTTGTCCGACAACAGGATAATCCGCCCCTCAAGCACCGACATTGCCGCACGGTCGGGACGCTCCGTCGTCTGAAACTGCGGAAACGGCGAATACCATTTTTCTTCGGCAAGCTGCTCTAACACGCCGCTGTCTAAGACCCCGTCCACCTCAAAATCTGAAAGCCGTCTCTCTATCTCCGTGAGCACCTGTGGATAAATCAAGTCCTCCATATAAACAAGGTAGACATTTGTCTTAGAACGCACGCCCGCCTTAATTTCCTTCACTTTCACCTTTGGAGAACGGATTCTTTTTCGTATCAGCGCCGCATTCTGCTTTACCGAATCGGAAAATCCTTCGCTCGAACCACGGATGACCTTCTCCGACACTGCCTCGTTGATTCCCATAGAAGGATAGCCGTCATCCGGGATTTTCACTGCCTTGTCAAACCCTTCCACAAACAGGATGCACTCTCCGGTCAACAGTCCGTCCGCTGCTTCCTCGATACTCTCAAAATAAGTTGCATCCGATACACCGAGCGCATTTTTTTCGAGTGCCTCGTAGATTTTATCCCGCTCTAACGTGTTAAAATACTTGAGCAGCTCCCCAAGGCTTGAGGTTCCCATGTCCACCGAAACTTCAATAAAAGTCAGATAGCACGGCACATCCATGCATTTTCCCAGACAGAACTTTTTCTTCTTGATGTCATCACACACGGCAAACAGTTCTTCCATATGCGCAATGTTTTCTTCGAGTGTTCGTGTAACCGGTGTCTTCTCCTGCATTTCTTTTCTCCGTTTCCCGCTTGCTTTCACATCAAAAAAGGATAAGCATCACTGCTTATCCTTTTTTGATTTCTGTTCCTTATTTATTTCCGTTTTTGTAAAAATCTATTCCTGCTCTCTGATAATTTCCTTGACCGCTACTACCTGATTTTTGACATGTTTGTGCATTGCGGCGGTCACACGCGCCTTGTCTTTATTCTGCAATCCCTCCACAATCTCACTGTGTTCGCTCATCAAAATCGGGTAATTCTTTTCATCTTTCAGATATTCCACGCGGTAGCGGTACATCTGCTCCCGCAGGTTATTTAAGAGGCTGACAAGTTTCGGATTATCCGTCGAGCGGTAAATGATGTCGTGGAAGTCCACGTCCGCCTGGGCAATGCGTTTGATTTCTTTTGTCTTTGTCGACAGTTCAAACTCGCGCATTGCGCCGCGCAGTTCCTCTAATTCTTCCTTCGTCATCAGCTCACAGGCAATGGACGCTGCAAGTTCATCAAGTGCCTCCCGCACCTGTAAGACATCCTCCATATCCTTCTCGGTCATTTTGGCAACCTCGGCACCTTTTCTCGGCACAGTTACCGCTAAGCCTTCCTGCTCTAACATACGGATTGCCTCACGAATCGGCGTACGGCTGACTCCAAGCTTGGACGCAAGCTGTAACTCCATCAGCCTCTCGCCCGGCTGTAATTCCCCTTTTAAAATTGCCTCCCTCAAAGTATTAAATACAACATCCCGCAACGGAAGATAGGCATTCATGTTCAGTGTCAAATCTCCTGTCATTTTCTTCTCCCTTTCAATTCTTATCGTGCATTGTTATAAATACTGGTCAGATATACTTGTTTGGCAAGTCCCGACTCTTTCATCTTCTCATATGCAGCCACAGCGGTATCTCCGTCCTCAAAAAGTCCGAACACGGTAGGACCGCTTCCGCTCATCATTGCACCGACAGCTCCCTGCTCTAACATATGCTCTTTTATCTGCGCAATGACCGGATAATTCGGAATTGTCACCGTCTCAAGCCCATTTCCCATCTCAGACGCCACAGCATTTAAATCTTTCTTTCTGATATTTTCCACAAGTGCATCAATATCCGGGTGCACGGTCTTATCATTCAGTCTGAGATTCTCGTAGACAAACTTGGTCGAAACGCTAATCTGCGGCTTTGCAATCAGTACCGGACATTTCACCATCGGTGGAAGTGCGGTAAGCTTCTCTCCGATTCCCTCCGCAAGTGCGGTTCCCCGCATAATGCAGTACGGAACATCTGCGCCAATCTTAACGCCCCGTTCCATCAGTTCTTCCCGTTTTAATCCCAGATCAAACATCCGGTTCATGCCATATAAAACGGCTGCTGCATCTGTGCTTCCGCCTGCCATGCCTGCCGCAACCGGAATGTGCTTATGAAGGTTAATGGTAAGTCCGTCTTTAATCTGAAATTCCTCTCTCAGAAGTTCTGCCGCACGGTATACCAGATTATTCTGATTTGTCGGCAAAAACGAAAGATTTGTTGTAATTGAAATCTCTCCGGAAGAATTTTTTGCCATCTCGAGCCGGTCAAACAGGTGAATTGTCTGCATTACCATCCGTACCTCATGATATCCGTCCTCACGTCTTCGTACTACATCAAGCCCCAGATTAATCTTCGCCAGAGCTTTCACGGAAATATCTTTCATTTTCTGTGTCTCCATGTATTTTTGATGTTTTTTGTATACAATCCTATTATTATCTTACCATTTCAGGCAAAAAAGGTCAATTCCATCTAAACATTTTTTTCCAAAGTTCCGATATAAGACTTAGGAACTATGGGATTGCACGGATGCATCCCCAATTCAGATTCCATGGAATGGAGGGAATTTTTATGGATATTAATGCTGTAAACAATCAGACCACATCTTATCAGACGACAGAATCGACAAAGAAGGCTTCTGAGACCAGAACCGACACGACAGCTTCTGCTGACAAGAAGAATGATACAGGTGTCATTTATGAGAAATCCAATCAGGACACCACTAAGACAGACACCACAAAGAAGATTTACAATGCCGATTTAGTAGCCAAATTAAAAGCTGACGCCGAGGAGCGCACCTCACAGCTTCGCTCTCTCGTTGAGAAGATGATGACCAAGCAGGGCGCTGTCATCGCTTCCGCAAACTCAAGTTCAGACTCAGATCCGGATTCCATCTGGCATTTCCTTGCAAAGGGTAATTTCACCGATGAGAACGGAAACAGCCTGCTCACCGATGATGAGATTGCACAGGCGAAAGAAGATATCTCTGAAGACGGCTACTGGGGTGTTGAACAGACCTCTGACCGTATTCTTGATTTCGCCAAGGCTTTATCCGGAAATGACACCAGCAAGGCAGAGCTTCTTTTGAACGCTTTCAAGGACGGCTATAAAGCTGCAACCAAGAGCTGGGGCGACGAACTCCCGGATATCTCCAAGCGCACCTACGATGCAGTACTTGAGAAGTTTGAAAAGTGGCAGAATGAAGCAGATGCATAAAAAGGCAAATCGCACCGCAACGGATAAAAATCACGTTGTGGTGCGATTTTTTATGCAGCTCTTGGAGAGAAAAATTGCTGTTACACAGTACCTCTCACTCATTTTTTACTTTATTTCACTTCTTCACATGTTAAATTCTTTCTCTTTGAAAGCGCCGGTGCACAATAACGTACGGCGTTTGTAATAATTTGTTGAATCTCCGGCATCTGATAAATCGGATACTCCTCATGCCCCGGCTGAAAATAGAAGATTTTTCCGAGTCCTCTCGTGAAGGTGCAGCCGCTCCTAAATACTTGTCCACCCGAAAACCATCCGGCAAAAATCACATCGTCCGGCTTTGGAATATCAAAGTATTCCCCGTACATCTCCTCCTTGGGAATCTCTATCTTTTCGGGAATCCCGGTGGCAATCGGATGTGTCGGCATCAGACACCAGAGTTTTTCCTGCTCTCCATGCTTCCACTTGAGTGTCATGGATGTTCCAAGCAGTCGCTTCATAACCTTGGAAAAATGTGCCGAATGTAAGGCGATTAATCCCATTCCTGCCAGTACATGCTGCTGTACCCGCTCTGCCACTTCATCTGAAAATTCATCCTGCAGTGCATGACTCCAGATAATGAGTACATCGGTATCATCCAATGCTTCCTCCGGCAGACCATGCTCCGGCATCTCAAAGGTTGCCGTTCTCACCTGAATATCCTCACACTTTCCGAGAAATCCCGCGATGCAGTTATGGATTCCCTCCGGATATACTTTCTTTATTTCCTCGAGTTCTCTCTCATGTTTAAACTCATTCCAGACCGTTACTTTTATCATGCCATCTCTCCCCCTCTTCTCTTTTGACTTTTTTCTATCAGAAATTGTTTTTTATTAGAAATTGCTTTTTAAAAACTGCGCCGATTTTTGGATACAGGTTTCCTGGTCAGAAGCGTCAAAATGCTCGATTGCAAGATACCCCTTATAACCGGATTCCTTCATTTTTCCAAGAATCTCCTTCATCGGGATGTAACCGTCTCCCACCGCAACCGACTGTGTACCACGGTCCTTGCAGTGCACATGGACCGCCTTTTCCTTTAGTGCTTCCCATGCAATAAAAATATCTTCCTTATGGATGATAAAATTTCCCGTGTCAAAGGTCACCCGCAAATCCGGAACCTGTTCTAAAAACCACTTCATCCCGTTTACACAGGCAATCGGTGAATCGATGTTGTCAAAATCCTCTATGACGGTCAGAATGTCCTGCTCTTTTGCCATTGCGGTGATACCCTTAAGCCCATTTGCCATTTTAAGCGCTTTCTCATTCTCCGAAAGAAATGCAGCCGTCTTTTCATAATCCTGAATACAGGTCACATAGTCCTTCGTCTCGTCCGAAAAAAAGCCCGGCACTACAAGAATTTTCCCGGCTCCGGCACGCTTTGCAGTCGCAACATGACACTGCGCCCGCTTCGTCTCGTCCTTCGAATCCATCTCGTAAAACTCGTAGACACAGCTCACATCCAATCCGGCTTCCTTTAAAAGCGCATAGGTCTCCTCGTGTTCATTCAGATACGTCATATTGATTTCAACCGCAGCAATCCCGGCATCTTTTGCCTCTTTTAATAAAGCAGGAACCGGCTTTCCCGTCTGCTCTGCCGCCTGTAATATATGGTCATAAAATACAGAAATCTTCATAAATCTCCCCCTTTGTAAAAAGGCAATGAAAATGAATCTCATTTTCACTGCCTTTTGCTTTGCGTTAAATTTTTATTTTTCTTCCAGAAGCTTCTCAATGCTTGCAAGTTTTACGCACACTACAAATACCTGTGTTGCAACTGTCAGGTCCTCAAGACTCGGATAAGACGGTGCGATACGAATGACAGAATCTTTCGGGTCTTTGCACAGCCCTCAAGCGCTTCATAGCAGATAAAATAGCCGCCCTTCGGTGCAATCCAGCTGCCGACTTCAAGCTCTTTTAACTCTTTATCATCTATGTTCATTCTGTCGTTTTTTCTTTTAGGCTTAAATCGCAGCTCTGAAACAGGATATTCCCTTATTTCTTTTTCATCGCCATCAAGTGTTACTATAACTTTAACAAGCTGTCTTAATACATTGACACTTGACACCTCACCTTTAAGCTTCTCAGGAGTGGTTACATAATCTCCTACACTTGGAAGATGGCTGTTAAGCTCTTCATAAGTTTCCTGCTCATTCTTAAGGCAGCACATAAGTCGTCCACACACACCTGATATTTTAGATGGATTAAGTGAGAGATTCTGCTCCTTTGCCATCTTAATAGATACTGGTACGAACTCTGGCATATATGTTGCACAACACAGTGGTCTTCCACATGAACCTATACCACCTAGAATCTTAGTTTCATCCCTTACACCTATCTGCCTTAACTCTATACGTGTCTTAAACACTGATGCAAGATCCTTAACAAGCTCC
>OHDA01001285.1_pt1 | contig 9870 bp, 6 predicted proteins | sample 1566881 | NCBI WGS metagenome assembly OHDA01 (sample SAMEA3879585, study PRJEB24766) | human gut metagenome | biome: human-associated habitat; feature: feces | place: USA | collected 1985/1987
TTCGACAGGGATTTTCCCTCATTTAAGGAATCTGTTTTTATGCAGGTTCCTTTTTCGTGTATTGCTTTAAAAACAGCCACATCCCCGCCAGCACTAGAAAAGAGATGATGCACATAAATATTTTTTCATTTTCATTTCAAAACCATCCTTCGTTTCTTAAAATACATTGATTACATTACTTCCTTCTCTTACAAATGCAATAAACTGATGTAATTGTGCCGTACAGGTCACCCATTTTTTCCCTTCATACACCTCCTTTGTATTGACATCAATCCAGCTTCCTTCCGGAAGATACACTTCACGCCCAGTCTGCCCCTGAGCCGAAATTGGAGCAAATAATATGTCTTCCCCAAACATATACTGATCCTCCAGTGTATAACAAACTTCATCTTCGTAATAATCAAAAAACATTGGACGCATAATGGGAGCACCCGTCTCCGAAGCCAAATCCATATAGTGGCAGATATAAGGGCGTAATCGTTCACGCAGTTCGACCAGTCCTTTTAATATTTTGTAGTTTTCTTCTCCAAAACTCCATATTTCGTTGTCACCGCCGCTTCTTTCTTTCACACCCGGATGGCGGTCCTTTTGATTTTTTGTTCGCAGCCGTGAACCGTGAAGGCGCATAACCGGACTAAATACCCCAAATTGTGCCCATCGCACAACAAGTTCCTTGAAATAATCGCTTTCAATATCACCCACAAGAAATCCGCCAATATCACTATTCCACCATGGGATACCGCTCATTGCCATAGAAAGTCCTGTTTTTACACTCATACGAAGTGCTTCAAACGTTGACATAATATCCCCATTCCATACAAGAGAGCCAAATTTCTGCGTTCCCGGATAAACGGCACGAGTGAGCAGGATAATATCCGTCTCACCTTCAGATTTAAGCCCTTCATAAAACATTTTACTGTAATAATAAGGATATAACATTGCACTTTGTGCGCCATTTCCAGCATAGAATTTCAAATTCGAATATTGCTGCGGATGCACTTCAGGCTCTGCCTCATCCAGCCAAAATGTGCGAATTCCATATTTATAGTAATTTTCTTTTACTTTGTCCCATACAAAACTTCCTGTTTTCGGATGTGTTACATCAATAAATGTCTGCTGTCCGTAAAATTCAAATGTCCCATACTGCCCGTTTTCCGTGCGCACGAGCATGTTCGCTTCATTCATCTCCTCGTAGTTTTCACTCTTTGGGTTAATCGTAGGCCAAATTGATACAACCGGTTCAATTTTCATTTCTTTCAATTCCCTGCACATTGCCGCCGGATCCGGCCAATACTCCGGATCGAATTTCCATTCTCCCTGCTCTGTCCAGTGAAAATAATCAATAACAATAGCTGTTATCGGAATTCCTCTCTTTTTATATTCTCTGGCAACTTCCAACAAATCCTCCTGACTCTCATACCGAAGCTTGCTCTGCCAGAATCCGGCTGCCCACTCTGGAAACTTCGGGGCATATCCCGTCAAATCGCAATATATTTTCAACACATCCGCGGGAGTTTCACCTGCATAAATCAAATAATCAGCCTGATAGGCACTATCTGCCACCCACATCGTATGATTGTTTGTTGTTTCACACCGTCCCGGTGCCGGGTTGTTCCATAAAAATCCATATCCAAATGAAGAATATACAACCGGAACTGCTGACTTTGTATTATAATGCTGCAAATTACAGGTGCTTCCTTTCCGATCGAACTGATTCTCCTGTTCTTGTCCGAGACCGTAAAAATGTTCCCCTTCATTTGCATCAAAAATAACTTTAATCTGATAATGATCTCCCTCAGTATGTACATTTCTTCCCGTATATTCCCCTTCAAACTTTGTATGAAGAATTTGCCTGTCTTTCCGATAATAGGAAATAATTCCCCCATACCATGGCTGTCCTGCTTCAATGGTAGCAGATACCATTCCATTACGGATTGTTGCCACTTTTTCATCTCCTTCTACAAAGCATTCACTCTCACTGGCCGGTGGCAATAATGTCCAATTTTCATCAAGAAGCTTTGAATTTTTTGTAGAACGGCAGCGAAGGCAGTTTTCTCCATATGCCTCTATCACTGTCAGTTCATCCCGTCGCTCAAAAATCAGTTTATCCTTTAAAATTGTAATTTTTCCCATTTCGTGCACCTCCACTGGATTCTCTTTCTTATACTAATATTATATTGCTTTATATCAGCAATTTCTTTAACTATATTATCATATATTTACACTATTTTGATATTATGGTAATATGATATTAGGAGTAAACGGTCTAAGTGCCATTATGCTTACACAAAAGACATTTAACTTCATAATATTGAAACAAATAAAAACCTGAAAGGATGTGATACCTATGCAACCAGACAAATCTTCTTATCTGATTGAGCAAATTTTACACCAGACTCAATCCCGTCCTTTTTCCCTACACCATACAGTTGTTTACCCAAACATGACATCTGCCTTATACCTCCACTGCCATTCCGAGATGGAATTTTTCTACCTTGAGCAAGGAAATGTACAGTTCCAGATTGAAGATGCTAAATTTACTTTGCAGGCAGGCGATGCCATTTTTATCCCACCAAACCTACTCCACAGCGCAAAACGTATGGGTGATCCAGCAGAAGATTGTTCCTTTTATGCGATTGTTTTCTCTCTCAAAATGATTATGGATATAACTCCATCTTATTGCGAACATTACTTTTATCCAGTTTTATACAGTGCTTCCAATTGTATGCTCCCGATTCATTCTTCTGAGGAATGGCAATTCCATATTCTGGAACTTTTAAAAAATATTTTTATACAATCTAACACCCAAATTGAAGATTGTGAACTTATATTGCGTGGCAACCTTCTTATTATTTGGCAACTCCTGTACAATCACCATATGGCACAAATACAAATGAACCATTCCTGCCACCAAACATATCCGCAGCTACGGGAATGTGTTGATTTCATATCGAATCACTATATGGAAAATATATCCCTGAAGATTCTTTCCCATAATGCAGGACTTAGTGAGGGACATTTTTGCCGCCTGTTTAAAGATTTTACCGGATTTACGCCTTTCCAGTATATTAACCGGAAACGAATTACAAAAAGTTGTGAATATCTGACCCAGAGCAACAAAAAAATAGCTGAAATTGCAACCCTTTGTGGGTACAACAACATCAGCTATTACAATCGTGCCTTCCTACAGCTCATGCAGGAAACACCCTCCTCGTATCGTAAGCATTTTATTCACACTTAAGTTTTAATCAGTCATAACATTTTTACACAGCTTTGAGTTTCCCCATTTTTCAAACCGCTATCACTTGAAACCCAATTCAGCAAAGCATTCAGCCAGTGTCAGTTGCTGTGAATGCTCTTTTTTCAAAAGGAATCCTTTTATGCCTGAGTGTGTTCTGGCAAGGACACGCTCAATGGCATAACCTAATCCATAAAAAATAAATTTTTTCAGATTAATAATTTAATGAAAATCCATTGATAAATTCATCTTCTACTTCTTCCATAATAACGTCATATTCTTTTGTAGTAAGATTGTAAGCATATATGCCCCTTGTATCCCCCTTCCATCCTAAGAAATACAGAATATTGTCATAGAGAGCCATTTGATCCATTATATAAAAAGGCAGTTTCAGTCTTACACTCTTTTTTGTATCTAAATTTACCTCATAGATTTTATGTTTCTGTCTGGTAGTAACTCCATTTGGTGCACAACTTAATATCAGCTTTTTTCCCTCACACGCTATTCCGTCTATATAATATTTCGTTTCATAAACAGTTTCTGTCTTTTTTGTCTCCAAATCGAGCATGGCAATTTTAGAAGGTGCATTACCACCTTCTACGTCATCTGCTTCTCTCATTTCATTGTCTGAATAATGAGAGAAAACTATTTTATTTTCCTTTGGAACCGTACTTACCATCCATGTGAAACGGTCATCTTTCTTATCGAACATAACGCGGCTGCAATTCTGAAACTCCGCATCACAAACAATTGGTTCAATACAGTAATGGTGTAGCAATTCAGCTGCCATAAAATATTGTTCCCCGCACTGGATCAAATAATTAAAATCACAAAACTGATTCGTCTTTTTTTCTCCGGTTCCATTATTATCTAAATAAATTTGGTTTCCTTTCCCTTTTCCGCTAAAGGCCGAATAGTATATCTTATCATTTCTGGTTGAATACAGAGTAAGTGGATGTGAAGAAGTATATGACACCGTTCCTTTTTGTTCCAGTTTCTTTTCTTCAATATCATAAATAAAGCATTTGCTGCTCATCCCTGATTCAGATTCCTCTGAATAAAACGACCGGGTAATACTCAGATAGGGGGCAAGCTTGTTTGTTTCTGTATTATCGGTATGAATGGGGGCAACTTCTTCCGAAGTCCCCCCACAAGCTGAACATAACATACAGAAAATTAATATCATTGAGATCATTTTAACTTTTTTCATGGATATTCTTTCTCCTAATATGTATAGGTGTATTTAGCTGCTTTTTTTATATTATTATACTTTTTCGATTTTAGGTATTGACTATAACTAGCTGGTCTTTTCGGTTGGTTAATTATTATTTCTGATAATGACAACATTTGCATCGCACCGAATAGCATCATCAAGTAATTTTGTGTTCTTTGTCACATCCAGCCTGCTCAACTGGTTATCGCTACAAGATAAATATGTCAATGCTGTGTTCTTTGTCACATCCAGACTTGTCAACTGGTTATTGTTACAATATAAGTAATGTAATGCCGAAAATTTTTCTGTACTTAATTCTCCTTTAAGTTCAACTTTTCTCCAGTCTATTCCTACTAATCTACCATTTTTCCAAGTATATTGCTTGCTATTTTGTATATCTTCACTAAGCTCGCTCGACGCACCTTGTTTTTTCTGTTCAGCAATCAAATTTTTTAATGCTTCTGCATCATTGGTAGAATTTGCAAGGGGTGTTGCAGATGGTGTTGTTGTGACAGGCGGTGCAGGTGTTGTTTTGGAAGTTTTCACATTCTTAACGGTAACTTTACACGTCAATTTTTTCTTCCCCACCATTGCCTGTACTTTTGCAGTTCCCTTTTTCTTGCCTTTAACAGATACCGCTACTTTACCCTTTTTCTTTAAGGAGATGTACTTCTTCCCAGACAGGATTTTCCACTTTACCTTTTTCTTTGTGTTCTTGACCTTGAGCGTTTTACTCTTTCCCTTTGTGACAGTCAATTTTTTATTGCTTAGGCTGACTTTCTTTGCCGCTGATACCTCACTTGCAGGTATCATGCCAAGCAACAAAGCAAAAGCGAGCAGACAAGCAGTCAGTTGTTTTTTTCTTCTCATTATTTTTCGTTCCTCCTGGTCGTAAAAATTAGTTGATATTACAAAAACAAGATAATTATATCATATTATATTTTCACGCGTCAAATTGATCTTCTCACCTACTGCACAACAAGTTAATAAACCACATAATAGTGACAAAGAAAAACCGACTACGCAGGAGCATTTCTACTCTTGTGTAGTCGGTTGTTTTCGTTTCCGTTTGAAGGCTTCGCTCAAAAATAATCGTTTTTCAGAAAATCCCTAAGTGAAGTCCCAAAAGAAGTCTCCTTTTGTTCATGCCGTATAAGCCCAAAGGTTATATGTCTTATTTTTCATCCTTTTCGCTAAGCAAATCTTTCATGCTCTTAACACTGATTGCCAAGGTTGATGTATTATGCAAAAGTGCTGACGTTGCCGGCTGCATAACACCACCAATCCCACACAAAATCAATCCGGTATTAAAACCAACAATCTGTCGGTAATTTCCATGAATCCGCTTTACTAACGCATTGCTTAACCGTTTTAAGGTAACTAATTCTTCCAGATTGTCGCCTGCAATGGTAATGTCAGCAATCTCCCGTGCCATCTCTGCACCATCACAAATTGCAATTCCGACATCTGCTGCAGAAAGTGCCGGTGAATCATTTACACCGTCTCCAATCATGATAACTTTACGTCCTGCCTGATGTTCTTTTTCCACATATGACGCTTTATCTTCCGGAAGCACTTCCGAATAATATTCATCAACGCCAACTTTAGCTGCAACCACTTCCGCAGTCCGCTCGCTGTCTCCTGTCATCATAACAATTTTAGAGAGCCCACACTTGCGAAGCATGGAAACAACCTGCGGTGCCTCCTCGCGAATCGGATCCGTAATCGCAATGACAGCAACTAAAACACCATCAATTGCCAGATACAAATGCGAACATTCACCCGAAAGAGATTCAAACAATTCTTCTTTTCCCTGTGGAATCACACATTGTTCATCTTCAAATACAAAATGATAACTTCCAATGATTACTTTCTTGTCCTGAATCCGTGAAGAAATACCATGTGCTACGATATATTCCACTTTGGAATGATTTTCTTCGTGAACAAGTCCTTTGTCCATCGCCGCGCGTACAACAGCTTTTGCCATCGAATGAGGAAAATGTTCCTCCGGTTCTTCATCACAGAAGGAAATCACATCGGATACAACCGGCTGTGCTTTTGTAATAGTTCCTGTCTTATCAAACACAATCGTATCTGCCTCTGCCATTGCCTCTAAAAACTTTCCACCTTTGACGGTAATGCCATGTGACTGAGCTTCGCGCATCGCCGATAAAACAGATATCGGCATAGATAATTTCAACGCACAGGAAAAATCTACCATCAGTACGGAAAGTGCTTTGGTAACATTTCTCGTCAAAAGATAAACAAGACCGGTTCCTGCCAATGTATACGGAACCAGACGGTCTGCCAGATGCTCTGCTCGGCTTTCTACCGTTGACTTTAGTTTTTCCGTTTCCTCTATCATGGCAACAATTTTTTCATATTTTGTTGTGCCGGAATTCTCTTTAACCTCAATCAGAAGTTCTCCCTCTTCAAGCACCGTTCCGGCATAAACATAACCTCCCGGTTTCTTCGCAACCGGAATTGCCTCGCCGGTAAGAGAGGCCTGATTCACCATGCCCTCTCCTTCTTTGATTACGCCATCAAGCGGAATGACATTTCCCATATGCACGGTCACACAATCGCCTGTCTCTATCTTCGAAACATCCGTAAGAACCTCTTTGCCATCCACATTAAGCCACACTTTACTTACATTTAATGACATTTTCTTTGCCAAATCATCCACTGACTTTTTGTGAGTCCACTCCTCCATGATTTCACCTAAATCAAGAAGGAACATAACAGAACCTGCCGTTCCATAATCGCCTCTTACAATTGATGTTGTAATCGCAATACCATCCAGAAGAGGAACTTCAATCTTTCTCCTTCCAACACAGGACAGAGCCTTCTTAATGTAAGAAAGCGATTTTACCAAAACAAGTCCGGTTCGTATCGGAGCCGGAACAAAAAGTTTACTTCCCATACGAAGCACAACACGGTTCACTAATTTGTCCCAATATTTCCGGTTCATCGCACGGCCGGAGCGGGCAAGTGTCTCATCTTCTTCTACCTTCCGTCTATAATAGTAAGTTTGCAGATAAGAGAGAAGGAGCTGTCTTTCTCCTGCATAGGTAATTACTACATCACTTGTTCTCTCATAAACTTTAGCAGTCAAAATCATATCCTGTGCTGCCAAATCATACTCCAGTTTATCCGCCTGCAAATCCGTCATTTCATTTGTCATTACATGAATACGCATTCTGCCACGCATATTATGCAAAACTTTAAATTTCATATCTATCACCTCTCAGATATACAAAAAACACCCGTGCAAACCGACAGGTGTTTTTTGATAAGTATCTTATTCTTCTGTCTGACTTTCATCTGCATATGAAGTTTCCTGTGCTTTACGATCTTCATTAATCTGCTGTGCTTCTGCATAAATGTCACCAGCATTTTCCTGAACTGTCGTAACTGTCTTCATAACAGATTCTTTTGCACGGAGAACAGCAGCGGTACATTTTGTATATACATTCTTTGCGTCTTTGCTGGAAAGAATTTTCACTCCTGCTGTACCAAGGAGCAGACCTGCTGCAAATAATCCCGTATGTTTTCCGTTAATTTTTTTCAATAATTTCATCTTAACGACACCTCCGTTTTATCCATTTCTTGAAAAATATTATAGTCCTCTTTTCTGAAAAGTCCACCCCGTTTTTTCTTATTGATAATTTTTATCAGCACGAAAACTATTTTTATTACTCCACTCTCTTTAATGCTTCATCAAGAGGAATCTTTCGGATTCTTCTAAAGTCAAAGAGCATGACAACCAAATAGCCAACAAAAATAAACGCAAACATCTTCAAATAATCCAAAGGTCCCATAATAAAAGTGAACCATCCGCTCATGCTTTGCAGCATAACCGTCCATACACTCCGCATCACAAGGGTTCCAACCAAAACACTCAGTGCCGCACAGATGACCACAACAATCGTTGTTGCAAGAAGATATAATTTTGCAATTTCTCCATCTGTATAACCGAGAATTTTCGTCATGGATATCGCAACCTCATTTTTCTCAATGATGATTTTTGTCAACAAATAAATCAGTACGGCCGACAAAACCACACATAAGAACTGGAAGTACAGCATATAAGATCCCATCGTATGGTCAAGCTGGTTACTCATCTTCGTAATCTCTCTCTCCGTAATCACCGTTGCAATATAATCCTTTTTCACATCTTTTATTTTGGTATTTGTAAAAAATCCATCAAATGCATCCTCGTCTTTGTCAAATACCGTCCGATACTGCTCAATCGGCATAAAGACCGCAATACTCTGTGAGTGTTCAAAAAATCCTTTTACTTTAAATGAATATTTCTTTTTCTCGTATTTTGCACTGAGTGTAACCGTATCACCAACAGCTACACCATACTTATCACTAAACGGTTTGGAAATGTAAACTTCTTTCTCTTTTAAATTCTTTGCATCCGGCAGAGAAATATACTTACTCATATCTTCTACACCGTATACAGACACTTCTTCATTCAAGGCATCCGTCTTATACAGCAGAGAATCCATACTGAATTTTTCTGCATCGGAATTTTTCGTTGTAATTTCTTTCCCCATTTCATCTTTATAACTTTTCAGTACATACTGGTAATCGGCAATCATCATATCCTTTGTATTATCTTTGTAATACTGTAAGGTAGACGGCATTCCGATTGCCATTGCTAACATAATAGAAATAAAGGCAATTCCCACAAACAAAATTAAATAGTTTGGTATGTTCTGGAAAATAATACGCAGACGAAAACGGCTCAAAAAGTTCCATTTCGGCAGACGCATTGCTTTCTTTCGTTTGTTCTTTTTCAAATCACAGCGTAAAAACTGCAATGGTGTATGACGCAGCATCCGCATAAGAATCAATAAATTAATAACAAACATAAGGACAACCGGAATAATCGTTGTCTTTATAAATGCATCCGGATTCCATAAAGTCACGTACGTTGGCAGACTGTAGTTACTGTAATACATATTGACAACTAATTCTTTAAACACCGTGTAGCCTAAAATATTACCAATAATTGCAGACACAAATGTCACAATGATAGGAGCCGCCAGATAATGCCTTACAAGCTCTCCTTTTGTGTAACCGGATGCACGAAGCGTACCAACTGTCATTGACTCTTTCTTAATCGTATTACTAATTGTCACGGCAAAAATAAAGGCAATAATCACAATGAGCACATCCAAAATCACGCCGCCCATTGCTAAATCCGAACCCATATCGTCTGTTGCAAAGGTAATTGCCGGATTTGCATAAGCCGGTGTATAATCCTCCACCTGATTGCCGGAAGTAATCACCTCTTTATATAAATCATCCAGAAAATCGTCCGACATTTCTTTCTCATCTACATCATCTGCCGGTCTTTTATCATAACGCCATGCGTAGTTATAATGGCAGGTACCATTTAACCGTT
>OHDA01001294.1_pt1 | contig 9846 bp, 8 predicted proteins | sample 1566881 | NCBI WGS metagenome assembly OHDA01 (sample SAMEA3879585, study PRJEB24766) | human gut metagenome | biome: human-associated habitat; feature: feces | place: USA | collected 1985/1987
GCCCGAACATTGCGACATCCGCGCCCCGCGCTAAAGCCTCACGCTTTAAATCCTCTATCCCTGATCCGACATAGTAATAATGTCCGTGTGTCATAAACACACGGTAATTTCCTGCCATGATCTCCTTTTCACGTGGCAGAGAAGAGAAAAAATCATTATTTCCAGCCACAATTTCTAATGGACAGCCACAAAGCTCCCCAATATAGTCTTCATACCCTTCCGCATCCCCGAGATGGATCACAAGATCCACCGGCGAAACTCTCTCTAAAACAACTTTTAAATTTTCATGTTTTTTATGCGTATCACTAATAACCAGTACTCTCATAAGGCTACCTGCCCCATCCTATGTATTTCCAATCCCCGTTTTTATACATCAGATTCCATACTGATTCAATTTTTCCTTCATGGCGCGCAGCGCCTTTCCCCTGTGGCTGATCTGATTTTTCTGTTTCTCCGTAAGCTCTGCAGTGGAACATCCAAACTCATCCACATAAAAAATCGGGTCATATCCAAACCCGTTACTTCCTGCAGGTTTTTCTCCGATATAACCTTCTATCGTTTCTCTTGTAACCAGCACATCTCCATTTGGCATTGCAGCAGCGATCGCACAGACAAAACGAGCCGTACGCTTTTCCTTCGGCACACCTTTTAACCGGTCTAAAATTGCCTGATTTTTGATCGTATAAGAGGTATCTTCCCCCATATAGCGGGCAGAATATACGCCTGGTTCCTTATTCAGATAATCCACCTCAAGTCCGGAATCATCTGCAAGGACAATATCTTTTGTAAAATGTGCCACTGCCTTTGCTTTTATTCTGGCATTTTCCTCAAATGTCGTCCCGTTTTCCACGATATCCGTCTGGATCCCGGCTTCTTTCATAGACAGGATCTCTGCATCCATATCCCCTAAAATTTCTCTGATTTCTTTCATTTTACCGGCATTTCCGGTCGCAAAAATAATTCTGTTCATTCCGCTTCTCCATTTCCCTGTATGACATTGGTTTTCACACTAATATCCTTCTTCAAATGCACGCAATATCGCATGATAGATACCAAGTGCTGCTTTTTTCTGATAATCCTCCGACCGCAGCAGATCAAGCTCCTGCTGATTGGTCATAAATCCAACCTCGATCAGCGCAACCGGAACCTTGCTTGTCCTTATAATATAGATACTGTCTCCCTCAACAAGACCACGGTTTCTGCTCTGTAACTGTCCCGTTACTTCCTCTAAACAGATCTGTGCCAGCCGCTTACTTCCAAGTTCGCTCTCATCCGACTCGTTATACATGACTGCTGTACCATTTGCCGAGGACATTCTTCCACTGTTTGTGGAATTGTTATGTACGCTGATAAAAAGATCGGCATCCGACTTATTTGCAAGCTGTACCCTCTGATCAAAAGTAGGGTTGCTGTCGTCGGTTCTGGTATAATAAACACCGATATTGTGATCATCCTCATCAAGTATCTTTTTTAACTGAAGCACAATATCAAGATCAATTTCTTTTTCATTGACCCCCTGTTTGTTCGCTCCCGGCGCACGGCCTCCATGCCCCGCATCGATTACGACTACTTTATCATACACTTCCTGCGGTGTCAAAAAATCAAAATAATAATATGCACTGTCATATTCCGTTTTTAATTCATAAACATGATCCATTACGATCTCTATCACACCATCTTCTCCCTTGCTGGAATAAGAAAGTGTCGCAATGTGATTACTGCTTCCCGTAATCGGTCCGTTTTCAAAATAAGAGCGGTCTGTTCCCGGAATGCTGATTTTTATCGTCTGTGTCACATAATCATTTGTAAATTGAATATCAGATCCATTTATGCCCTCCGGCAGTTTCAACTGCAGCTGTCCGCCATGAACCTGTTCTGATGTATCTGCAGCAACAATTTCAAGATCTTTCATCTCTGTCTGGTTTTCCGCATATTCCTGCTCTGCTAAACGCTCTTCCCGCGATTCCACTGCCCAGGTATGGATCTGTGGAAAAAACGGAAGTCCAATGCAGACTGCCACAGTAAGCACCACAACAACTGCTGTCGCAAATTTTAATATTTTATCTTCCATGTAATAACTGCTTTCTATCGATTATCACTGAATGCCTTGATACAGAGATTGGATTTCTCTACGGTATCAACACTCACCCATTTCGAGCCATTTGCACTGATATAGCTCTCTCCATCATCTAAGTCTACATTTTCAGTCGCTTCATCCGCAGCATACTCGATTGCCATCGGATGTACGGATCCGGGTGTAATTATATACAGAACAACCGCATAACGCTCCCCCGCATCCACTTCAATTCCCTGGTTAAAGTCAACGGTATAATAACCGGCATTCCCAAGCTTGCCGGACGCAACCGGAATCATCTTCTCCAACGATGTCTCATCCTCAAACTGACGCACCACATATAATTCATACTGTGAGTCTTTTCCAGTCGCATAAAAAGATGCCGCCTTTAAGGTTTCATTCCCCTCTGCGGTAAATACATTGGCACCGTAGATGCTGTCTTTATTATAACCAAGCTGTCCAACCCATCCGCACAGATCACTCTGATAAATGTGATCATAATTATCCGTGTTTTCTATATCCGTATAAACAACATTATGTGTTCCAATGTTTGTATCATAATAGGAAATATAAAAGAAGCCGTTTTCCCCGAAATTATCTCCCCAGCTGTTCTGACAGATAAATGCTCCATCACCCTCGAGATCAGTGTTAAAATTATCCTTAGAATAAGAATCATCCCATCCGACGATCACCACATCATGGTTTGGTTTCTCTGTACCAATATAGCAGTATGCATCTGTGCTTTTGTTATAATATTGGGAGGAAGACTGTGAACTGCGCAGTGCATTGTAAATGGATGTCTGTACTCCGCCGTATTTGAATACAGCTTCCTTGATCTTTTCATAATCTTTGCTTTCAATGATCTGCATTTCCTGCACATGTTTTACCGCGGTAAGATCCTCATTTGTCTGATTATCTCCATAAGGATCATCTTTTTCATAGACAGGTCCCTTCCATGCTGCAAGATATGCCATTCCCATGGTATATTCCCCACCGTCATTCTGCGTCATATTAAATCCGTTACAGAGTGTCATATGATCCACAGAATACTGCTCACTCTCCTCCGGCAGAAGCGATGATTCCAGCGCCCCTAACGCCGCAAATGACCAGCAGGTTCCATAACTTCCCTGATTACGCACTTCTGATGTCCGGTTTTTCGTCCGCAGATCATAACTGGTCGGCACGATCGACGCATCTGAATTATCCGCAGCCTGTGCCTCATTTTCCTGCATGTTCCAGCTATATGTATAATCCATATATTGTGAGAGATCATTGAGACTGACATAATACTCATTATCTATCATGGTAAACGGAGAAGTGATCTTTTCAATGTCCCCATTCACGGTCGCAGTCTCCTGATCCAGGGAAAATGATATGTCGCTGGAATGTTTTTCCACCACAAGCCTGTCCCCGTCATAAATATGTGCGCTGCAGTTTAAGGCATCCCGCAAAATGGAAACCGGCATCATAATGTCTAAATTGTCATCCATATAAAATTTGTATTTCTCATTGGTATACTGTTTATTATCAATGATCACAGACAGCAGATTATCATTCACACTTGATGCAATCAGCGGATTCCAGGTTTCTGCTTCTAAACTCGCTCCGCGGAAACTGCCGATCTGCTCATACTCAGCACCTGGTATATTATATTTTATCAAAAAAGCAATCGCCACAATTCCACCAAAGGCAATAAATCTTTTCGAATAATGCATGAATCAGAATCTCCTTAATGAAAATTATCCCGTTTTGGCGGTTTCGGTCCCATAAACTGATAAAAATACGTCTTTAACATTCCGTTGTAGATCTTGCGGTTTTTATCTGCCTTCCGTCCTATGTAACGCTCGGTGTCCTCATAACTGGTGATCAGATACATAGACCATGCATCCAGTCTGCGGTAAGCCTCCCCGATCTGACTGTATAATTCCGGCAGATCCGCCTTATCCTCTAAACGCTCTCCGTATGGCGGGTTTGTCACGATAAAACCGTATTTCTTTGGATGGTGCAGTTCTGCCACTGGTCTCTGCTGGAAATGGATCAGGTGGTCAACTCCTGCACGTTTTGCATTCTCCCGCGCCGCCTTAACCACATCACCGTCAATGTCATATCCCTGGATATCCACGGTAATGTCATCATTTACCATGTCCTGTGCCTCTTTTACGCATTCATACCACATCTTACGGTCAATGATGTTTGTCCACTGCTCTGCCGTAAATTCACGGTTCATTCCCGGTGCAATATTAGCAGCGATCATTGCCGCCTCAATCGGAAATGTACCACTTCCACAAAACGGATCCACGAGAATACGGTCCGGTCTCCACGGTGTCAGCATAAGCAGGGATGCCGCAAGTGTCTCCGTCAGCGGAGCCTTGCTCGTTAAAGTACGGTATCCTCTTTTGTGCAGAGAATCCCCTGATGTATCAAGTGTCACCATCACTTCATCCTTTAGCAGGAAAATACGCACCGGGTACGGCGCCCCATCCTCCGGGAACCACTCCTTATGATACTGCTGCTTTAACCGCTCCACCATCGCTTTTTTCGCGATCGACTGAATATCGGACGGACTGAACAGTTTACTCTTGATGGAGGATGCTTTTTTAACCCAGAACTTACCGTTTTCCGGGATATAATTTTCCCATGGAAGCGCTTTGATTCCCTGAAATAATTCCTCAAACGTTTGTGCATGAAAACGTCCCACCTGGATCAGGACACGTTCTGCCGTGCGCAGGAAAATATTCGCCCGGCAGATTGCTTCCTCATCTCCGGTAAATGTGATCCTTCCGTCTTCTACTCTGCCTATCTCATAGCCAAGATCATAAATCTCTCTTTTCAATACCGCCTCTAACCCAAAATGGCACGGTACCACAAGCTCATATGTTTTCATGAATTCTCCTTAACTGTTTCTTTTACCTTAGTACTATATTATCCGTTCTAAAATACCCTGTCAATGTTAATCATAACCATTATAGCGTCTGATTGCCTGCATTCCTCCAACAACGGTATACACCTCATAGCCACATTTTGAAAGCTGTCTTGCTGCTAAAAGACTCGTACTTCCATATTCATAGTGTTCTATTTCTGTTAAAATGCCGCATCCACCCATCGATCTCCTCATATGGACAACAGTATGCTCCCCTAAAATGCCCTTCCCGGTAAGATTCCCGTTCCCTTACATCCAAAACCAGGGCATGCTTATTTAAAATAATCTGTTCCATCTCGCGTGGATGGATCGTAAAAAAAGCCATACTCCCTCCGAAATAAAAACAGATTACAAAGCTCTGCCCTGTAATCTGTTCTTCTGCTAATGTTTTTTCCTTACATTATATGCAGTTTCCGGTACCCGTGTTCTTATTTTGATACGTTAGAACCTGTACTGTTCTGTCCGGATTTATTCTGTCCGTTGCTGTTTGTTGCTTTGTTGGAAGACTTATTTTTTGAGCTGTTCTGCTCATAACTATTCTCATAGCTGTCCTCGTAACTGTTTCTGCAATTAGATCCACTGTTTGCATTGTCTGCATTCTTTGCCATTTCTTTCTCCATTCCGGTGCTGTTCTGCACCTTGTTTACTACAATTTCGCTTACATGCAATTTTCCTTACACCCAATTCTGATTACGCATAATCTTTCTTACACGCAATTTTGGGTACATGAAACTTTAATTACATGAAACTTTTATTGCAAGAATATTATGGGAAGAAATTCTCTAAATTATACATACAGTTACATCATAAATTATACATACAATTACATCATATAATATTCTAAATTATCCTTCAGTTCATCCGTGATCTTACCACCGGCCTTCTGATATTTATCATAGACTCCCTTGATACGCTGAATCTTTTTCGTAATTAAAATATCATATTTCTGCCATGCATTCTGATACATTGGATTGGACTTTAACTCTTCTCTGATCTCCTTGGAAAATGGACAGTATGTCACAAGGATCTCTCTTGAAACTTTATTTAAACGGAAGCTTCCCTTTGATTCATATTTGATCCAGTTCTGATAATCTTTCACAAACACCTCGCGGTAATTATTTTTTCCACGAAGCAATGCACTTTTTATCTTCTCTTTTGCCTCAGTCGAAAGATCATGATTCTTCTTATAAAACTGAATATAATCACAATACTCTGCCGTCAGGGATTTATCGCGGATATCATTCCAGTGAACCCCCTGAATTTTACGACAGATCTCCCAACGGTAACGGCCGGTCGTTTCAACCATCATATCATCGAGATCAACTGCCGTAAAAATAGGGAACATATATCTTGCCGGTGTATCACGTCTGACCCCCGCTGTTTCCTGCCACATCATAGCTCTTGTTCCAGCGTTCGGCATCAGAATAATATTCGGAAGTACCTCTTTCATGATCTCCTCGCGATTGATTCCCTTGTCCGGATCAGAAAATACAACGCCTCTGTAAAATACGGAAAAATCAACTTTCCGCACTTTATTCATGGCATCTTCGATTTTCTGTGCCGTAACGAGCATCTTATCAACGGAATTGATCAGATCATTTTCGCCAAGGATCGGACAGAATGTTGAAACTCTGCCGTATGTAACACGGTTTCCGGAAGTAAACATATTCTGTATCTCAAATTTTACCTTCATCTCACGGTTATTCGCATAATCGCGCATCTGTTTTTCATTTACTTTTCCGGTCTTTTTCAGTTCTGCCAGATAGCCCGCATAATCTAAGTCAAATTCGTTTTTTGACGGTTCATTCTGACCGTTATAAATCGTTTTTAACCATTCAAAAATAGTAAAAATATGCTCTGAATTGCAAAGTTCTAAATGTTCTGTCAGATCGTAAAGGATATTGGCATTATCCTCACCTACCATCTGTACATCCATAAATCCGAAATTCAAAAACATCTCTATGATCGGTGTCGGTTCATCATCATCTTTCATCACATTCATAAATACTTTATAATATGCATCATAAAAGACCTGTGAAAGCTGTTTTCTAAGCTGGAACACTTCCGCATCCGTGGAAAGCATATCCGGAAGCTCCCTGTATTTCCGGATCAGATTACGCATATCTTCGATCCGTTCCGGTGTATATCCGGCATAGGTCAGGATATGTTCTAAGCAGTCTTCTGACTCTTCTTCCTCTTCATCCCACTCATCATCCGAAACATTATCATCTTCCCCCGGCGTCGCAAACTCATCCATCGCATACTGGGTAAAGTCGTGATTTTTGTATTCATTCAGACGATAGGATACCAGTTTGTCATCATAGATATTTAATTTGCGGATCACTTCCGCAATTTTATCCATACGTTCTTTTAACGGCGTCACATCATAATGATTCATTTCTGCCTGTATTACAAGTTCAAAATAAAGATGGAATAAATCGTTTTCAGATTCTGATAACAGGATATCCTGATTATATTTTAAATAATCAACCATCTCGATAATTCCCTGCATCACTCGCCTTGTCTGATAGGAAGCCTCCATAATAGCCCCGATACAGAGACTGTCGTCTTTTTGCATGAGTTTTATGTATTCATCAAGATATCCTTTTTTTGTAAGGCTTGTACTGTTATTAACCTCCCAGTTTTCTGCCATATGTACCATATCAAGCGGTTTAAAGTTGTCCATCCTCGTAAACCCCTGTCCATCGATACGCATCTGACTGCAGAGCATGGTATAGTCGTTATATTCCGTTTCCACAAACGTATGGAACTGTCTTACCAGATTTTTAAATCCAGCATACATCTCAAGCAGCATCTGCCGCTGCTTTAATGCAGCACGAAGAAGCGTGCCTCTCATACTCTCCTGCCCATTTAATGCATTGATCAGATCATCTGCTGTATTGTATGGAAAAACTGCAAGCACAGAATCTTCTCTCGCAATATAATCGCACAAAAACCGGTCTTTTTCCGAGACACCGATCACACTTTCTTTGTTCAGAACAATCCTCGCATAGGAATTTCTCTGTACGACCGAACCTTCTAAAATTAAATACCATGCTTTTACTTTTTCTTTTTGTTTTGCAATGATCTGATTTTTCTGTACTTTAATCGTTTCCATATATCCTGTCTCCTGTCAGCTTTTCACGCTGCAACACTTTTTGTTTTACACCGCCATTATTTTTTGTTTTTCTTAATTTTTAACAATTCATCTAGCAGACATTTTGCTGCTTCGTCCTTACTCATAAGTGCAAGTTCTTTTTCCCAGTCTTCTGTAATCAGAGTCAGCACATTGGTATCACCAGCAAATCCGGCTCCCTGCTGTTTTAAATTATTTGCAGCGATCATATCAAGATTTTTCTTTTTGCGTTTTGCCCTGGAATTTTCCAACATATGCTCTGTTTCCATGGAAAATCCACATAAGACCGTATTGCCTTTATTTTTTCCGAGTTCTGCAAGAATATCCGTCGTTTTTTCCAGTGCGAGTGATAACTCACCTTCTGATTTTTTAATTTTCTCATCTGCGGTATGCGCCGGTGTGTAATCTGCCACTGCCGCAGCCTTTACGATAATGTCCTGTTCTTTTGCACATTCCATGACCGCCTGATACATATCTTTTGCAGATGTTACGGGAACCGTTTTTACAAACATCGGCGGTTCTAATGCCGTCCTGCCTGTAACCAGTGTCACTTCTGCACCTCTTAACATTGCGTTCTTTGCTATGGCATACCCCATCTTTCCGGTAGAATGATTTGATATAAAACGTACCGGGTCGATTGCTTCCTGTGTCGGTCCTGCTGTTACCAGTACTTTCAGTCCCTGCATATCCTTCTCAAATGCCAGTTCCCTTAAAACATACTCCACCAGCGTCTCTTCAGACGGAAGTTTTCCATCACCGGTATCACCATTTGCAAGCATGCCGCATACCGGATCTATCATCTCATACCCATGCCGCTTCAGTTTTTCCAGATTCTCCTGCACGATCGAATTGTGATACATATTATGATTCATCGCCGGTGCAACCAGTACTTTACAGGTACATGCCATCACTGTCGTAGTCAGCATATCATCCGCAATCCCGTTTGCTATCTTACCAATCACATTTGCAGTTGCCGGCGCAAGTAATACAAGATCTGCCTGCTTTGCCAATGCAACATGTTCCACCGAAAATTCAAAATTACGGTCAAATGTATCAATCAGACATTTATTGCCGGTCAGTGTTTCAAATGTTGTTGCTGTAATAAAGTTTGTTGCATTCTGTGTCATCAGAACATGTACGTTACAATGCATTTTCTTTAGCATCCGCGCCACATTCGGCATCTTGTATGCTGCAATCCCTCCTGTTACACCAAGAAGTACTGTCTTTCCCTGAAGCATTTTATTTTCCTCCTGCTCTCGTTCTTTTACGATACGATGCTTTTTTAAAAATATTTTATACTGTTTTTGTATATTTCGCAACAAAAGATTTCATGCGACAAATTACATGCAATTTTCTATGACAAAAAAGAGACATGATATTATCATGTCTCTTTGCATACGTGCGCGAGAAGATTCGAACTCCCGACACCTTGGTCCGTAGCCAAGTGCTCTATCCAGCTGAGCTACGCACACATATTCTATTAACTTCTTCTCATCTATTATAACACTCTTGTCAAGTGCCCTTTCGATGAATGCCGGCGACCGGAATCGAACCGGTACTGTATCGCTACAACAGGATTTTAAGTCCTGCGCGTCTGCCAGTTCCGCCACGCCGGCATTTCTGCACCAGAAACTGATGCAAGTGGAAGTTACAGGGCTCGAACCTGTGACCCTCTGCTTGTAAGGCAGATGCTCTCCCAGCTGAGCTAAACTCCCA
>OHDA01001298.1_pt1 | contig 9832 bp, 7 predicted proteins | sample 1566881 | NCBI WGS metagenome assembly OHDA01 (sample SAMEA3879585, study PRJEB24766) | human gut metagenome | biome: human-associated habitat; feature: feces | place: USA | collected 1985/1987
GATATTTCTGATAGCTGTTGTCCTGCATCAGAACGATGTCCGGAAGTGTGCTGTAGTCACCAGCGTTAGCTGCTGTTGTAAGTTTTGTCTGGCAGTCATCAGAAGATGTTTCGATAACGTCTACTGCGAATCCTTCGTGATCTTTTGCATACTGCTCACCAGCCATCTGCATAGATTTGATATTGAAGTTCTGGTCCCATGCCCATACTGTCAATGTGTTGTCATCTCCAGAATCAGCGGAAACAACGGTTGCTGTTCCTGCAAAAGATGCAGCCATGATACCTGTCATTAATACTGCAAGTAATTTTTTCTTCATGAATGTGTCCTCCTTTTATTAAGCGTATTCTCTTTTCCGAATTGCTTATGAACCAATTATAGCATCCCGTTTTTTGATATAGTTTGCATAACCGCACATATAATATGCATTTTCGACCATTTTATATATTTTACACTATTACACGTACATAAAATTGTATTTTTTGTTCGTTTTTCGCATTCTCACGATTTTTGTCGTATTATTTTGATGAAAAAAATCCTCTCTTTTTGACAGAATGTATATTTTTCTTATCTTCAAGAGAGGTGTTTGTTCTTATTTCATAAATTTTCTATTCATTTTTTGTACATATTTCACAGAATTTTGCTGTTTTTATGCAAAATAGACTTTTTCCGGATGCTGTGTCTTTATTGTGTGCAGCATCTCCTCTGTGAGATCGAGAAGCAATTTGATCTTTCGTCCATCTTCTTTGATGATCATCGTGTAATACGGAGTATTGTCATCATAAGAGGTATAATCATATTTTTTCAGCTGCTCCGTACCACCGTTTTTTTTATATTTAGCAACACTTTCGTGCCAGTGCGGCGCAACGACTTCCAGCTCCTTCAGCTCCAGTACATGGGCAGTCTTACGATACTTTTTGCCATAGATCACATCAATGCTGAGCTGATCATTTTCCAGGGTATACTCATAATCCTTCTGGCTGAAAATATCAAACACAAAATAAAGCGCTGCAAGAAGAAATCCTGCCAGCATAAAGGACTGGGATATTGTAATTCCCAGGATCACAAAGATCACTGCAAACAAAACCATTACTTTCCGGAGAACTCCGGACATGCTTTTTTTCTTTCGGGAGATCTGCTCCACAATCTTATAGTCGTACATATAAATGATTCCTTTCTGTTTTTCTACCATCCTTTTTCTGAATGAATATCAAATCGCAGAAGCTGCTGTTCATAGCTTTCCGGACGTTTCCGCCATTCGAGAGGAGTGACTCCCATCAGCTGTTTAAAGTTTCTGTTGAATGTCGAATTTGTCGTAAACCCACATTTGTGAGCAACATCCGCAACCGGGGCATCTGTGGTCTCCAGAAGTTCACATGCCGTGTAGACACGTACGGTATTAATATATTCCAATGGGCTCATCTTCATGTAGGAAGTAAAAACTCTCCGGAAATGTGTCTCACTGATATGACAGATATTCGCCAGATCCTCTACTTTGATATCCTCCATGTAGTGATATGATACATAATCCAGCACACTGGTGATCATATTGGTAAGCTTACCGGCATTTTCCGCAACCTTATCCTCTCCTGAATCTCTGTTTAACCGGGCAATTTCTACCAGAAGTGCCGCAAGCACTCCCTTTGCTTCCTCCAGAAAAAATTCTTCACCATCTCTCATGATATCCAGAATCTTGTGGATTTTTTTCGAGATAGACAAATTCTCCTTCTCTTCAAAAAACAAAGCCCTGGAATAGATTCGCTGAATCACCTTTTCTGCCTTAACCGGATTATCCAGGAATTTTTTCATAAAACCTTCTACATCTATGAAAAGGTATTCCCATTTACTGACCGTCCCGATATCGCTGTTTGTTGTGTGTGGATAGTTCGGCGGAATCACTGTAACGATACCTCCATAGAAGCGCTTTTCCTCTTCACCCAGCACCATAAATCCGTCACCACCATAGCAGTATCCAATCTCAAGATAATTATGAAAATGAAGATAATCCACATCATTCCCGTAATTCTGGACCCACTTCTGTCCAAGAAGTGCCAGGATCGGACTTCCCGCTGACATCTGGTAATATCGGAACTCCATCTTCGGTTTTCTTCTTTTTTTTGCCATTTGAGCTCTCCGTTTCAATTCAAGTCGAACATCTATCTGTTTATTGTACTATATATTTTCCAACAAAAAAAGATTACCTTTTACAATTTCGGTAATCTTTTTCTGTCATTATATTTTAATTATTATTTATTTTTATTAACCATTTCTCCGACCACATAGCACAGAGCTGCAACAACCATACCATTGATGGATGCAATTCCCCATGTCACTACGTTTGCCACGATCGCACCAAGAATAACTCCGGCAACTGCAAACCAGTTGACTGTTACAATCTTAATGGTATCTGTATCGTAAGCCTTTTTGTTCATGAAATAAGAGATTACCAGGATGATACCAACCGGCGGCAGTGTACAGTTCAGGATGTTCAGCCATCCGCAGAAATTGTAGTATAGCCATACAGAAAGCAGTGTTCCGATAACACCGGAGATCAGAACCATCGGTTTCTTTCTCTTATTGAAAATGTTTGCAAGACCAAGTCCTGCTGTATACAGAGCATTGTCATTTGTTGTCCAGATATTTAATCCCAAAACCAGGATTGCAAGATAGAACAAATTCAGACGAATCATTACTTCAAAAATATCATTTCCGCCAACAAAAATATAAGAAATTGCTCCGAAGAAGAACATCAGGGAGTTTCCGATAAAGAAGGCAACTACTGTTGCGATCGTTCCCTGTTTACCATTTTTTGCAAATCGTGTGAAGTTCGGTGTTGCAGTTCCTCCTGATACAAAAGAACCAATTGCAAGTCCTGCACCGCCGATGACACTCAGAGAGCCGCTGGATTTAGCAAACTGATCAACGATCGTTCCATCTCCCTGCTTAACTGCCATGATCATTGCCACTGTTCCAAGAATTGCAACAAGCGGTACGGCAATATAACTGATCACGGTAAGAGACTTAATTCCAAAATATGCAGATGCAGTCATACATGCTCCTGCGATCAGGATCAGCACCCATTCTACCGCAGTGCTTCCGCCAAAAAGTTCACGTGCTACCGGAATTGCAAACATTGCAATACCTACGCCAAACCATCCGATCTGTGTAAAACTTGTCAGCGCAGAAGAAATATAAGAACCTTTTTCTCCAAACGCTCTCTTGGAAAGCAGGTCAAGGCTTAAGCCTGTCTCTGCACCTACATAACCAAGCAGACCTGTGTAAATACCAAGGATCGCACCACCCAGAAGGAGGGCTTTGATAAATCCCCAGAAGTCCAGTCCTGCTGCCATTTCCTGGCCTACCCACATACTTGCAGAAAAGAAAGTAAATCCAAGCATGATCATAAACATTGTCACAAATCGGCGTCTGCTCCACTTCGGAACCGCGCACTCTGCAAAGTCAATATCCACCTTTCCCTGCTCTGCGCTGTTTGCTGTTGTCATTTTTTCACTCATTTGTTCTCCCCGTTTTTCCTTAATCTAAAATATATTTTCGCAGTGCGCCCGTAAATTCACCGATACGTTGCTCTGCGAGTTCTTTTAATGTGATATCTTTCATACTTTCGATGTATCCAAGTTCCTGACGATACAGCCATTTTGCATCTGCCGGGCGAACCTTCTGATAGTGGTTTGCCTTGATCCAGTCTTCATAGCTGATCGGAGTAGGATAACCAAGTTTCTCATCCAGAAGCTCTTTGAAATCGATCTTGTCAGCTCTTTCTTTGATTCCTTCCCAAAATTCCAGAACCTCTTCTACATGCTCATGGATCTCATAACGTCTTGCACCACCATCGTAGATGATACATTTTTCAAAAAGAGGACTGCACATGGAAAGTGTTTCTCTTCTGAATTCAGGCGCAACAATACCACCCTTCCAGTAGAAATCCACGTCCGGAAGGTTGATCCCGGAAACACCCTTGTCCTGATAGGTACTGAAGATTCCTTCATAATAAACAGTGATAAAGCCTTCGAACTCCGGCCAGAATTCACGGATCTCTGCAGTAAGCTTCTCAAGGATATCGATTCCCTTGGTTCCGCCGATTGTAAAAATAATGATATTACGGAGTCTTGCGCCATGATCTCTGTAAAAATCAGTCACATAGCGAAGGCAGTGGATCAGAGTCTCTCCACTTGCAATGATGTCACCGATCATCAGTGTGCTGTCCGGCACCATAGTAAGTTTGCTGTACTTGATCTCCAGACCTGCGATCTCTTCTTTTTCAAATACACGCTCACTGGAAAGAAAGCTGATATCATGAACACGGATATGCTCTCTGTAGCATGCCTCTTCCAGAGGATAGTTCAGCGCGCCTCTAAGAATAGAAAGAATATTTGCTGTCGTAACCTTCTTCTGTTCCTTCAGATAATAAAGCATCTGAGAAGTCGAAGAAACAAGGCAGTTGTATACCTCATAACCTACTATTTCCGGTGTATTCAGAAGCTTTCTTGATTCTGCTTCAGAAATAACATAATACTCATTTTCATAATCTCCGCCTTCCAGACGATAGCAGGCAACACCCTGCTCATCGAACTCCGGCACCAAAACTACATTGTCCCAGTTTTTCATCTGTATCTTTTCCCTTCCTGTGTATTTTCCCTTGACCTTTGTAACTTATGAATTTACATAACAAAACATCTTACAAAAGAGTATGATGAACTGCATGGATTGTCAAGTAGAAAAAGCATTTCCGACCACTATATTCATAAAAAAGATCCCCCTGCCATCACTGGCATTGAGATCTTTTTTATTTCCAGTCTTCTGACCGGTTTATATCGCTCCCAGAATTTCTCTGGCGTTATTGATCCGTTCTTCGGATGGCGGTCTGACGCCTTCCAGCGGATAAGAAATTCCCAGCTGTTCCCATTTAAATACCCCAAGGGTGTGGTACGGAAGCACTTCGACTCTCTCCACTGTTTTTAAAGTATGGATAAAATCTGCAAGCCTGTGGAGATACTCATCTTTATCGCTGCCTCCGGGAACAAGTACATGGCGGATCCACATCGGTTTTCCTATATCTGACAATTTCCGTGCCATTGCCAGGATATTTTTGTTGGACTGTCCTGTAAGCTTGATATGTTCTTCTTCATCAATCTGCTTGATGTCGAGAAGAACAAGATCAGTATACTTCATAAGCTCCAGCCATTTGGAATAAAAAGGTTCTTTTTCTGTATAAGGATTGGCGCTGGTATCAAGAGTTGTATGAACTCCTGCTGCCTTTGCCTGACGGAAAAATTCAATCAGGAAATCAATCTGAAGAAGAGGTTCTCCTCCACTCACAGTGATCCCGCCTTTGTTACCCCAGTAATTCTTATAGCGAAGAGCCTGTTTCAGAAGCTGAGACGGGGTGTACTGCTGCCCCTCTCCCATTTTCCAGGTGTCCGGATTATGGCAGAACTGGCAGCGCATTGCACATCCACTCAGGAATATCACATATCTGACGCCCGGTCCGTCTACTGATCCGAAGCTTTCCAGAGAATGGACATATCCTTTGATTTCTTCACTCATTATTACATTCTGTCGTGGCAGGTTCTGGCGATAACATCCAGCTGCTGCTCTCTTGTAAGGTCGATGAATTTAACTGCATATCCGGATACACGGATTGTGAAGTTTGCGTACTCTTCTTTTTCCGGATGTTCCATAGCATCGATCAGTTTTTCTTTACCAAATACGTTAACATTGAGGTGATGAGCACCCTGGTCAAAGTATCCGTCAAGTACATGAACAAGGTTCTCTGTACGTTCTTCTTCTGTATGTCCCAGAGCATCCGGGTTGATGGTCTGAGTATTGGAGATTCCATCAAGGGCATCTTCATAGTCCAGTTTTGCAACAGAGTTGAGGGAAGCAAGAAGTCCGTTCTGCTCTGCGCCGTAGGACGGGTTAGCTCCAGGTGCCAGCGGCTCGCCTGCTTTTCTTCCATCCGGAAGGGATCCTGTAGCTTTACCATAAACAACGTTGGATGTGATGGTAAGGATAGAAGTAGTAGGTTTGGAATCACGATAGGTATGGATATGTTTCAGTTTCTCAAGGAATGTAGAAAGCAGTGTTGTTGCGATCTCATCTGCTCTGTCATCATCGTTACCATAACGTGGGAAGTCACCCTCAACCTGGAAATCTGTTGTAATGCCGTCTTCATCGCGGATAGCTTTAACTTTTGCATATTTGATAGCGGACAGGGAGTCTACTACGTGAGAGAATCCTGCGATACCAGTTGCGAAGGAACGGTCAACCTTTGTATCGATCAGAGCCATTTCTGCTGCTTCATAGTAGTATTTGTCATGCATGTAGTGGATCATGTTCAGTGTTCCAACATACAGATGAGCCAGCCAGTCCATCATCTTGTCATATTTTGCGATTACTTCGTCATAGTCAAGGTATTCAGAAGTAATTGGCTGATACTGAGGTCCTACCTGCTGTTTTGTCTTCTCATCAACACCACCGTTGATAGCGTACAGAAGACATTTTGCAAGGTTTGCACGAGCTCCGAAGAACTGCATTTCTTTACCTGTCTCAGTAGCAGATACACAGCAGCAGATGCTGTAGTCATCGCCCCATACCGGACGCATAACATCATCGTTCTCATACTGGATAGAGCTTGTCAGTACGGAGATGTCAGCTGCATATTTCTTGAAGTTTTCCGGCAGTCTTGAAGAATACAGAACAGTAAGGTTCGGTTCCGGAGCCGGTCCCATGTCTTCCAGAGTGTGCAGGAAACGGAAGTCGTTCTTTGTTACCATTGTACGTCCATCCTGTCCCATACCTGCAACTTCCAGAGTTGCCCATACCGGGTCACCGGAGAACAGCTGGTTGTAAGAAGGAATACGTGCAAATTTAACCATACGGAATTTCATTGTCATATGGTCAATCAATTCCTGTGCTTCTGTCTCTGTCAAGATGCCTTTTTTCAAGTCACGCTCAATATAAATATCGAGGAATGTAGAAATACGTCCTACACTCATGGCAGCACCATTCTGTGTCTTAATAGCAGCCAGATAACCAAAGTAAAGCCACTGAACAGCTTCTTTTGCATCTTTTGCCGGACGTGAAATGTCATAGCCATAAATCTGAGCCATTTCTTTCATTCCCTGCAATGCTTTAATCTGCTCTGCAATTTCCTCACGAAGACGAATTACATCGTCTGTCATCGTTCCGCATCCACAGTTTGCTTTATCTTTCTGTTTCTGTTCGATCAAAAAGTCAATACCATACAAAGCTACACGACGGTAATCGCCGACGATACGTCCACGTCCGTAAGTATCCGGAAGACCGGTTACGATGTGGCTGTGACGAGCCTTTTTCATCTCTGGTGTATACGCATCAAAAACAGCAGCATTGTGTGTTTTGTGATATTCATTAAAAATTTTATTAAACTTTGGATTTGGTGTGTAACCATAAGTTGTACATGCCTGTTCTGCCATCTTAATACCACCGTATGGCATAAACGCACGTTTCAGAGGCTTGTCTGTCTGAAGACCAACAATTTTCTCCAAATCTTTCAATTCTTCTTTAATATATCCCGGGCCATATGCAGTCAGAGAAGATACAACCTCTGTCTCCATATCTAAAACGCCATTATTGGCACGCTCTTCTTTCTGAAGTTTCTGCAACTCGCCCCAAAGCTGATTGGTTGCATCAGTAGGACCTGCCAAAAAGCTCTCATCTCCATCATATGGGGTGTAATTCTTCTGAATGAAATCTCTGGTATTAATCTCTTCTTTCCAGATTTTTCCTTCAAATCCATCCCATTCTTTGAACTCTTTCATCTTGTTACCTCCTTAAAAATCGCAAATGTCTATTGCTGAATGTAATACTAACATTTTCTATACCTAATTTCAAGCAAATCAATGATATTATTTCTCATTTCATTTTTGGTTAAAATTTCTCAATTCCCGGTAAACCATAATAAAACAGACAACCGCCGCTAAACAGTCTGCCACCGGACCAGCATACATAATTCCATCAATTCCCAAAAACAACGGGAACAAAAGGATTAACGGCAGTAAAAATAGAATCTGCCTTGTCAATGCCAAAAAGCTGCCAACCTTAGGTTTGCCAATCGCTGTGAAAAAATTCGACGTAATCGGCTGCATAAAATTGACAAATGTAAAAAACAAAAAGACATGAAAATACCGAATTGCAAACTGATAATACAGTTCGGAACCATCTCCGAAAATGGAAATAATTTGTCTTGGGAAAAACTGAAACATTAAAAATGCAATTACTGCTAAAACAGCACCAATGGAAATTGCTTTTATATATGCTTCCTTCACACGCCCCTTTTTCCCCGCTCCATAATTAAAACTTGCAATCGGCTGTAAGCCCTGCGAAAGTCCAATGACAAAGGACATAAAAATCATGTTTACTTTTGTAATAATGCCGGCACACGCAATCGGAATATTTTCGCCGTAAATCGAGTGGGAACCGTAATGCTTCAACGACTGGTTCATAATAATCTGCACAACCATCATTGCTACCTGATTGCTGCACGGTGCCATACCAAGCGAAGCAATTCTTGTTACATTTTCCCATTTTATTCTCAAATTTTCTCTGCGTATCGTAACTGTTTTCCCATGCATCAAATACCCGATTGCCAGAGCTCCTGACACTATCTGACCAATAATCGTAGCAAGTGCCGCTCCTGACATACCAAGGTTTAACCCAAATACAAACAAGGCATCTAATATTGTGTTTAACACAGCGCCCACGAGATTACAAAGCATCGTAATCCGAGGTCTGCCATCAGCTCGTATCAAATGTCCGCCACCGGTTGATAAAAGTAAAAACGGAAAGCCAAACGCTGTAATTTTCGTATATTCCATTGCGTAGGGAAGAACTGACTTTGGCGAACCAAAGAACAAAAGAAGCGGCTTCAAAAACAGAAGTGTAATGATTGATAAAACAAGACCACTTCCAGCAAGCAAAACAACGGCATTTCCCATAATATTTACCGCTCTTTTCTCATGACCGCTCCCCATCGCAAGGTTAAATGCAGACGAACCGCCAATTCCAATTAATAAGGCAAGTGCCAGACACGAAGTGGATAACGGAAATGCAATGTTAGTAGCCGCATTTCCCAATTCGCCCACTCTCTGTCCAATAAAAAACTGGTCAACAATATTGTAAAGGGAGCCAACCAGCATCGAAATTATACTCGGAATTGCAAACTGGGAAAGCAAACGATTTACCGGCTGTACTCCCAATGGATTATTTGTTTCTTTATTCATCCTTCTTCCATCCAATCAAAAAGGATGTCAGGAACATCCTTTTGTCCCTGGCACCCTCTTTTCATATTTAAAATAATAATTATTTCTGAGGACCTGCTGCTACAAGTGCTTTACCTGCATCATTTCCTTCATACTTAACAAAGTTCTTTGTGAAGCGGTCTGCCAAATCTTTGGCTTTTGTTTCCCACTCAGAAGCATCTGCATAAGTATCGCGAGGATCCAGAATACCGGAATCAACACCCGGAAGTTCTGTAGGAACTTCGAAGTTGAAGTAAGGAATCTTCTTTGTTGGTGCATTTTTAATATCACCATTTAAGATAGCATCGATGATACCACGAGTGTCTTTAATGGAGATACGTTTGCCGGTTCCGTTCCATCCTGTATTTACAAGGTATGCCTTTGCACCGCTCTTCTCCATCTTCTTAACAAGCTCTTCTGCATATTTTGTAGGATGCAGTTCCAAGAATGCCTGTCCGAAACATGCGGAGAATGTAGGAGTAGGCTCTGTAATTCCACGCTCAGTACCAGCAAGTTTTGCTGTAAATCCGGAAAGG